>SAMEA3663025__coassemble_485_pt1 | contig 28055 bp, 21 predicted proteins | sample SAMEA3663025__metabat2_high_PE_042 | metagenome-assembled genome bin SAMEA3663025 (sample SAMEA3663025) | pig gut metagenome | biome: pig gut; feature: pig-associated habitat; material: faeces | place: France | collected 2012
AAAGCATAAATTGCTTTTGATTTTAACTTATTTGCTAATTTATGCGTTTATTCTGAGTTATTATTCATAAATTGAAAATAGATACAGAGATTAATGATTCTTCTTCAAGTGATCCAGAATGAGCACCAATCATAGGATAATCTAGAGTATAAGAAAAACCTTTTGAAGAAATTGATGTTAACATAAAATCTCCAAGAAAATCTCTAAAAAGATGATGCTCTTCACCATATCCAAACATATGACTATCAATAATTTCTTGTTTTGTAAGTAAAATAAAGTCTTTTTGATAATATTTATTATATGATGAAATAAAGTCTTCTTTTAAATCATCATCAACATAGAAGAAGCAACTTCTAGAATCTAAAGCAAAATTGTGTTTGATACATTTATAAAAATCTTGGTGCTTACCAACAAATTCAAACGTTGTATCTATTAAAGAATGATCGGCAAGAATAATAGTAAGAACATCTTCATTAGAACGAACAAATTCCTTCACTTTTTTGTTTATTTCTTTACAACATCTCTTAACTAGAGGATGTTTTGTTCCATATTTATGAATTAATCCATCGGGTTCGGTCCAATATGCATAGACGAAATTATTTCCTTCTTTATTTAATTTTTGTGCACTAAGAGCAAAAAAATCATCAAAAGACTTTGCACCATTAGGATCGATAAAAGAAGGTTGAACCACGCTTGCTTTATATTTATTTGTGTCATTTATTAATTCAATAATGGAAGTATATGGACAATAAGTTTGAGCAAGATGAGGCCCTTTTATTATTTCTTTTGTAAAGCTCTCTGCGTTTGTAAACATATCTATTGTTATATCATGTTGAGGAAAATATTGATCCCAACCAAGCCATGATGTTTGACATGGGTATTTACCACTTAAAAACGCTGTTGTGGCCGCGACAGTAGTAGGAGGAAAGACCGAAGAAATAGTAAATTTCTCATTTCTTCTTAAAAAATCTTTTTCTCCTAAATGTAGTTCACGAATACTTTTTCCTAGTCCATCAAATAAAAAAACAATAATTTTTTGATATGATTTAGATGATAAAATTTCGTGTAATTGAGCATGTGGTTTATGAAAAGGAGTAATGCCAAAATGAAATAATAAAGCATTTGATATAGTCACTAAATTGTTGTCTTTATCAAAATGAAAAAAATCCATAAAATATTCTCCTTGTATAAATAGGATAACACGAAATAACATCTTTTGTAATATTTGTTTTATATTAGTCGGATTAAGTAATATAAATATTATCAAAACTAATGATGTTTGGCAAAGGGATTTTTTTGTTGTAATCATTACTTTGGATAAAGTGACATGCCCCCACTTCTATAAGTGGTGAGGGCATGTCACTAAATACAATATATGAAAAACGTTACAATGAATCTTCCTTTGATTATTATTCTTCTATTTTACATTAATATTTGATAGAATTATAAAGGCAAAAGGAGAAAAGATATGGCAGAAGACAGAATGATTGATAGACTCGAAGCTATGGTTAAAAGACAACATGAAATTGATGAGTTGTTATGTAGTGAAGAGATTATGCAAGATGTATCAAAATTAACAGCATTAAATAAAGAAAGAGCATCTTTGGAAGAAGCTGTTGAACAATATTTAGTATATAAAAAGGTAAATTCAGATTTAGAGGACGCTAAAATAATGGCATCAGATTCCGATCCAGAAATTTCGGAATTTGCTAAAGAATCTATTGGCGAATTATCAAAACAAAGTGAAGAATTATATGCAAAATTAAAAATTCTTCTTATTCCAAAAGATGAAAACGATGATAAAAATATTGTTTGTGAAATACGTGGTGCTGTAGGTGGAGATGAAGCAAATATTTTCGCAGGTGATCTACTTAGAATGTATACTCGTTATGCAGAAACAAAAGGTTGGAAAGTGCAAATTATGGATGAAGAAACAAATGGTATGGGTGGATATTCATATGTTGCTTTCACAATTAAAGGTGATGGAGCTTATTCACGTTTGAAATTTGAATCAGGAGCACATCGTGTTCAACGTGTTCCAGTCACTGAGGCAAGTGGTCGTATTCACACTTCTACAGCAACGGTTCTTGTTATGCCAGAAGTAGAAGAAGTAGAGATTGAAATTAATCCAGCAGATTTAAAAATTGATACATATCGTTCGCAAGGAGCGGGAGGACAAAACGTTAATAAAACTGAATCAGCAGTTAGAATCACTCATATTCCTACTGGTATAGTTGCAGCATCGCAAGTAGAAAGAAGCCAAATTCAAAATAGAGAAATTGCGATGAATTTATTAAAAGCAAGATTATACGCTGCGAAAAAGGCTGAACAAGATGAAAAACTTGGTAATGAAAGACGCTTAAAAGTGGGAACAGGTGAGCGTTCGGAAAAGATTAGAACTTATAACTATCCTCAAAATCGTGTAACAGATCATCGAATTGGATTTACAATTCAAAAATTAGATCGCGTAATTAATGGTGATTTAGATGAGATTCTTGATGCTTTAGTAAACGCAGATCAAGAAGATAAGATGGCACAAGAGGCTAAAAAATATAATGATTAATACATTAGGTAATATCATAAATAAAGCCAAACAAACGCTAAACAAAGAATATGTCTTAGAAGAAGATCTTCGCTATCTTCTTCAAGAGACTTTTTCTTTATCTCCATCTGATTTTATCATTAGTTTAGATAAAAAATTTGAAGATGAAGATTTCTTTCTTAAATGGGATAGAGCTAATAAAGGAGAACCTTTATATTATATTCTTGGAAAAGCTCCTTTTTTTGGAAGAAAGTTTATTGTAGAAGAAGGAATAACTCTTATTCCTCGAAACGAAACAGAAGAACTAGTTCTCCTTGCACGTAATTGGATTTTAAGAAAACGTTATCCCAATCCCGCTATTGTTGATATTGGAACAGGAAGTGGATGCATAGCCATTACTCTAGCTAAGGAATTTCCTTATGCATCAGTATGCGGAATTGATATTTCTAGTCAAGCATTAGAGGTGGCTAAAAGAAATAACAATCTATTAGAAGGAAATGTTACCTTGATACATGGAGATTGTTTGAAAGAAGTTAAAGATAAAAAGTTTGATGTTGTTATTTCTAATCCACCATATATATCAAATGATGAGTTTGTGAGTAAAACTGTTATTGATTATGAACCTCATATTGCTTTATTTGCTTCTAATCATGGCTTAGAAATATATGAAAAAATATTTATGGATTTAGATGATGTATTAAATGAAGATGGTATTGCTTTATTTGAAATATCTCCTCCTTTAGTGGCTAGACTTACTTCTTTAATAGAAAAATACCTACCATTATATACATATGAGTTCATAAAAGATATCAATGGTTTTACAAGATTTTTATTTTTGAATAAATAGAATTTATACCTTCTACCCATAATAAGGGCAGGAGGTTTTTTGATGAAAATTAAATTATTATGTGTTTTATGTACTTCAGTGTTAACAGTTTTTACTAGTGTTAAGAAGGCCGATACATCTTTTAAGTATATGTACTCAGTTCGTGCTTCTTCTTATTCACCTCTTGATGAAGGAACTTTATATACTTATAAAGAAAAATTAATCGATATTTACGAGGATCTTTGTTTAAATGTTGAGGAAAGATATCACGAACAATTGATTAGAAATAATATTAAATTATTTTCTTTTAATAGTTCATCAATCACAGCGTTTTATTCTAATGGAATGATCAATGTTGTTATTGGAAAAGGAAAAGGAAGTAAAATTCAAGGAAGACTTAGAAAAAATAGTTGTGACAATGAAGTAATAAGAGAAAAAATATATATCTTTGATATATTAAATGGCGTATAATTATTTTTGGTGAGTGAAATAATGGAAACAAGAATTTATGATTTTGATGACGAAAGAGTAATCCAAGAAATTAAAAATAATAATGTTGTAGCTTTACCTACAGAAACTGTATATGGGTTAGGTGTTATTTACAATTCCTTGGAAGCTTTTGAAAAATTAGTCAAAGTCAAACAAAGAAAACCAGATAAACCATTTACTTTGATGCTTAGTTGCATAGAAGATATTAAAAGCTATGCTTACTTTGATGAAAATACATATCGAGTGATTTTAAAATATATGCCAGGAGAAATAACTTTATTATTAAAGCCAAAAGAATCTTTATATCCTTGGGTAACGCTAAATAGTCCATATATTGGTATAAGAATCGCAGGGCTTTTAAAGGTAGGAGAATTAATCAAAAAAGTTGGTCAACCAATGTTAGTGACGAGCGCTAATATATCTTCTTTTCCTGCATGTGTTGATTTTGAACAAACTTATGAAACATTTGCTTCTTATATACCGGCAATTATAAAAGGAGAAACTACTTCGTCTATTCCTTCCACTATTGTAAAATGTGATGAAGGATCGATAACATTAATTCGTCAAGGGAGAATTCCTTTTGAAGAAATAAAGAAGACATGGGAGGGTTATTAAAATGAAAATATCTATTGCTTCTGATCATGGTGGATTCCTTTTAAAGGAAGAACTTAAAGACTATCTTACATCATTAGGACATGAAATTGTTGATTGCGGAACTAATTCTTTAGAATCTTGTGATTATCCTGATTTTGCTCAAAAAGCAGCGCGCTTAGTGGCTGATGGTACATGTGAAAGAGGAATTGAAGTATGTACAACAGGAGAAGGAGTTTGTATATGCGCTAATAAGGTGCCAGGAATTAGATGCGGATTAATTTATAATGAGGAAGTAAGTGTGCTTACTCGTGAACATAATGATGTCAACATGATTGCTATGGGCGCTAAATTTACCTCTTTTGAAACTGCTAAAAAATATGTTGATAACTTCTTAAATACTCCTTTTGCAGGAGGACGTCATACTAAACGTGTTGAAAAGATGACATCAATACGTTAATTAAGTCCCTTTATGGGATTTTTTCTTTTATTTGAATAAAAATTCATCTTTTGGACAAAATTATTCTTGAGGTGAATAAAATGAATAAGATAAAAAGATTTCCAAGCTGGTCAGTAGAAGCAAAAGCAGGATTAATCCTTGGCTTCACCGCTCTTACTTTAGCGGGTTCAATGACTCTAATCAATAATAAAAACAACCAAGGAACGAAGAATAGCGATGCCCCAGTTATCGTAAACCCATACGATCAACCTATTGAAGTTAGTAATAATACAGAAATTGTCGTTAATGAAAAAATAGAAACTTTAGTTCGCCCTTATTTAATTAACGCAACTATTGCACGTCATTATTATGATATGAATGATGATGTAGAAACTAGAGCTTCTTCAATAGTTTTAGTACCAGGAAAAACTAATACTTATATGAAGTCGGTTGGAGTAGATTATGTATATTCGGGAAAAACATTCAGTGTTGTTGCCGCTACTTCTGGTATAGTTAGCGAAAGAATTAATGATGCAACTTATGGAAATTTAATATGTATTAGCCATGAATCAGGCCTTAAAACCATATATTCTTCTTTATCTTCTTTTAATGTAACTAAAGGACAACAAGTCAAACAAGGTGATGTTATTGGGACATCCGGTGAATCTTTATATACTGTGGAACTTGGTAACTCTTTACATTTTGAAGTGATAAAAGATAATACCTATGTTAATCCCGAAAAAGCTTATACTTCTATCGTTACAAAGATTTAAAACAATGCTTTGATGAATTATATCTTTCTATGCTAAGAGATTGATTGCGATTTCTTAGCTTTTTTTTGCATAATAAAAGACTGAAAGAAATAAACGCTTAGGTATATTCCTTTTCAGCCTTTTAAATTAATCGTCGTCTTTATACTCTGGAACTTTATTTCCAATAATCTTTGATTTAGAGTGTAGTGAATTAGAAGAAACAATATCTTCTTTTTTTATTACTGGCATTTCAGCTGTTCTTCTTTGTAAGTTGATTTCTTCAATTGGAATAGCTTTGTTATTTTGAGAAATAGTTAATTCTTTAGCCTCAGAGAATTTTCTTTCGGAAGATTCTTCTTTAAATCCGGCGCTAGCAGAGAACTGAGCACAGTAAAGAACAAATAGATTAGGAAGAGATAACCATACTAAAGAGGTCAATAAATTAACTGAAGATTGGTCTAAAACAATTAGCGGATCCATCGATGTAGAGATATTTGTTTGATACCAAACAAGAATAGAAGGTACAAATACTGGTAAGAAACTAAGAATATCAAGTATAAGTAAGATTTTTGGACGATGATGTTTTCTAAGTGTGGTTTCAAATAAAGCGTTGACAAGAAGGAAAGCACTATCTGCGATTAATACAAAGAGAAATAACATTTGTGTGTTACCAGTAAAGGAACACATAGTTAAATAGTCGATTACTACTTTATATACTCCAAAGAAGAAGTTGATAATACAAAGTATAGATAATAGCATTGGCTCTTTTTTAATTAAGGCTAATAGTGAAAGAATGATGGATGATAATGTGTAAGCATAGAAACATACCATTAATGCAAATGCCATCTTTTCGTTCATACCTTCTATTACAGTGTAAGAAAATAAATTAAATTTTAGCAATTTGTTATAATCGAAATCAGCATACATATTCTTGGTCAAAAAATAAAATGTTCCTGCAATAATCAAGATATTAAATATGAATCCAAGTAGTAACGGAATCCTTGTGTAGTGTTTTCTAAGTGTTGTTTTCATAGCATCCTTTTCCCTTTTTTATTAAAGAAATAATATACTTAACCCAAATATAAATAAAGTGTTTTGAAATTTTTTTAAGTCTACTAATAGTAGAATAAAGAAAAAATATAATTTTTTAAGTCGAAATAATTGCTTAAAGAAAGATAATTTATGAGGTGATTAGATGTATATTTGTCCTCTTTGTGGTACGAAAGATAGTAAGTATTTTGGTATTAATAAAGGAAAGATTTATTGTCGAAGATGCGTGACTTTTCAAGGCGCTGAAGTCCCTTATGAAAAGAAATATAATTTTGAAAAAGTTGAAGAGAAACTCAATTATCCTTTGTCAAAGGAACAAGAAGAAATATCAAATAAAATCCTACGCGCATATATTGAAGGAAAAAATATTTTACTTCATGCTGTATGTGGCGCTGGGAAGACAGAATTAACTTACAAAGTTATAGCTCATTGCTTGTCTTCTTGTTTACAAGTTGGTTTTGCTATTCCTCGAAGAGATGTGGTGGTTGAATTGTTACCTCGTCTTCAAGAAGCTTTTCCAAGTAAAAAAGTAGTTGCAGTATATGGAGGAAATACTTCATCTTTACAAGGTGATATCATTCTTTTAACGACGCACCAATTATATCGTTATAAGAATTATTTTGATTTATTAATTATCGATGAAACAGACGCCTTTCCTTTTTCGGGAAACGAATTATTAAACGATCTTTTCTTTAGAAGTTTACGAGGCACTTATTTGATGATGAGCGCTACTCCTTTACCTTATATGGAACAGAGTATTAAAGAAAGTAACGGAGTATATTTAAAACTTATGAGACGCTACCACAATCACCCTTTAATTGTCCCTCGATGTGAGATTACTTCATTTATTCCATTTTTTATTTTATTAAAATACATGAATAAATTTATCAAAAACTATAAGCCTTTATTCATCTTCGTCCCTACAATTGAAGAAGGAGAAATATTACTAAAAAAGGTTAAAATGTTTTATAAAAATGGAGAATTTGTTTCATCTAAAACAAAGGAAAGAAGCGCGATTATATCTTCTTTCAAAAATGGTGAATTATCTTATTTAATTACTACATCAATCCTAGAAAGAGGAGTGACTGTTAAAGATTTACAAGTTATTGTGTATCATGCCGATCATGAATTATATGATGAAGGAACACTTATTCAAATAAGTGGAAGAGTAGGAAGGAAAATAGACGCATATGATGGAGAAGTTATTTTCATTGCTTCTAGAAAAACTAAGAAGATGGAAAGTGCGATTAGAAAAATTGAAAATGCCAATGAACAAGAAGGTTTGTAAGATATGTTTTGAAGAATATAAAATAAGCGGTTTTTCCTCGATTTTTAATCCAAATCAAGTTATTTGTTATTCATGTCTTCTAAATTTAGAACCTAAATTTATTTCTTTTGAAGAAGAAGGAGTTAAGTGTTTATCTATCTATAATTACGATGAAACTATCAAGAAACTTTTATATCAATTTAAAGGATGTTTTGATAAAGAACTAAAGGATGTATTTTTAAACCCTTACCTTTTAGAATTAAAGATTAGATATTTTGGATATATCATAGTACCTATTCCGTCTTATATAGAAGATGATGAAGAAAGAGGATTCAATCATGTGGAAGAAATATTTTCTTCTCTTTGCCTCAAAGAAGAAAAGATTTTAACTAAAAACGCAAGGATGAAGCAATCATCTTTAAGTAAAAAAGATAGAGAAAAAATATCCTCTGTTATGGTTTATAAAAATAAGATTGATCTTTCTAATAAGAAGGTATTAATCGTTGATGATGTATATACTACTGGTAACTCTTTTAGAGCGTGTTTAGCTTTGGTTAGAAAGCTTCATCCTAAAGTTATAAAAGCTTGTTTTTTAGCAAAAAACGATAGAAAATGATAATATTTTTGTCGAAAATAACAAGAAAAAGAAGATGAGATTTTTTAGAATTTTGTTTAGATATATCGTATAATTTTTTTGTAGTAAAATTAGTAGAAAGGTAGGGACAAAATGAGAGGTAAAGTAAAATGGTTTGATGCTGATAAAGGATTTGGATTCATCAACCGTGGTGAAGGAGAAGATATCTTTGTTCATTATTCACAAATAAGAGAAGATGGATATCGTTCTTTAGAAGAAGGTCAAGAAGTTAAGTTTGACTTAACAGAAACAGAACGTGGTCTTCAAGCACGTAATGTTGTCAAAATCTAATTCGATTAACCAAAATAACATAATAGGGCCAATGATTTTTATAAAAATCATAGGCTTTTTTTGCTTTTATCTAGTTTATATTTGATTAAACGTAGTTTAAAAGGTATAATCACTATTGAAACGTTATAAATTTTAGTATTTGTACAAATGGAGGTTTTAAGATGGCAAATAGTTTTATTGATAAACTACTAAGAGTTGATGCGCGTGCTTTGAAAAAAATCGAAGCTATTGCAAATCAAGTTATTTCTTATGAAGAAACAATGCGTGCTTTAAGCGATGAAGAATTAAGAGCAAAAACGGATTACTTTAAAGAACAACTTGCTTCTGGAAAGACTTTAGATGATATTTTACCTGAGGCATTCGCTGTATGTAGAGAAGCAGACTTTAGAGTAAGAGGAGAATTCCCTTTCAAAGTTCAAATTGAAGGTGCAATTGTGTTACACCAAGGTGACGTTGCTGAGATGAAAACTGGTGAAGGTAAAACTCTTACTGCAACTATGGCTGTTTATTTAAATGCACTTGAAGGAAAAGGCGTTCACGTCGTTACTGTTAACGAATATTTGGCAGCTCGTGACTGTGAGGCAATGGGAAAAGTTTATAATTTCTTAGGCTTAACATGCGATGTTAACTTAAGAGAAAAAGATACTCAAGGAAAGAAACAAGCTTATCTAGCAGATATTACTTATACCACTAACTCTGAACTTGGATTTGATTACTTAAGAGACAATATGGCTCAAACCATCGATAGAAGAGTTTTACGTGGATTACATTTTGCTATCGTCGATGAAGCTGACTCTATTTTGATTGATGAATCAAGAACTCCTTTGATTATTTCAGGTGGTGAAAGAGCTCCTGCTAACACTTACATCATCGCTGATAGATTCTGTAAATCACTAACAAAAGACAAAGATTTCTCAATTGACATTAAAACAAAATCTTGCTCATTAACTGAAGAAGGAGTTACTGCTGCTGAAAAAGCTTTTGGTATTCCTAACCTTTACAATCCAGAATATCAAGATTTAGTTCATAGAATTCACCAAGCATTAAAAGCAAATTACATCATGAAGAGAAATGTTGAATACATGGTTGCAGATGGAGAAATTCACTTAATCGACCAATTCACAGGACGTATCATGAAGGGAAGAGAATATTCTGATGGTCTTCAACAAGCAATTCAAGCTAAGGAAGGCGTAGCTATTAAACAAGAAACAATTACAATGGCTACGATTACATATCAAAACTTCTTTAGAATTTATGACAAGGTTGCTGGTATGACTGGTACTGCTAAAACAGAAGAAGAAGAATTTGAAAAAATCTATAACATGCATGTTACTCCAATTCCAACAAATAAACCAATTCAACGTTTTGATGACACTGATTTAGTTTATGGAACAGAAAGTGCTAAATATAATGCAATTCTTGCTGAAATTAAAGCACGTCATGCATTAGGACAACCAATTCTTGTTGGTACCCCTTCAGTAGAAGCATCCGAAGTTTTACACCAATTATTAGATAAAGAACATATTGCTCATGAAGTATTAAACGCAAAGAATCATGAACGTGAAGCGCATATTATCGAAAAAGCTGGTGAACTAAACGCTGTTACTATCGCAACCAATATGGCGGGTCGTGGTACTGATATTAAATTAGGCGAAGGTGTAAGAGAATTGACAGATCCAAAAGGAGAAGTTAAATATCCAGCAGGTTTATGTGTTATTGGTACTGAAAGACATGAATCAAGACGTATCGATAACCAATTAAGAGGTCGTTCTGGACGTCAAGGTGATCCTGGATACTCTCGTTTCTTTGTATCTTGTGATGATGAATTGATGGTGAGATTTGCTCCACCTTTCTTAAAATCACTATTTGAGAAATTAGAAGGTCAACCATTAGAATCAAAAACTGTTACTAACGCTATTACAAGTGCACAAAAGAAGATTGAAGGTCAAAACTTTGATACACGTAAATCATTGCTTGATTATGATGATGTTATGAGACAACAACGTGAAATTATGTACAAACAAAGAGATATAATTTTATATGCTCCAGATATTTATGACACAATTTACAATTATTTCAAACTAGTAGGTAAAGAAATAACAGAAAATTCAATCGATACTACAGATCCAAAGAATCACTTCTTATCAGGAGAATTATTAAAGAAAAACTTAGAACCAAAATATTTGGAACCAGGTACATTTGATCCAACTGGATATGATGAAGCTCCAGTTGATGAAGTTAGTGATGAAATCGGTGAGATTTTATTTGCTCACTATAACAAAAAGAGAGCATCATGGCCAAAAGATGCACCAAATGAAATTGAAAAAGTTGTCGCATTACGTTGCGTTGATAAAAACTGGACAACTCACATTGACTCTATGTCTAAATTAAGAGAAGGTATCGGCTTAAGAGGATACGCTCATACTGATCCTTTAAAGGCATATGTTGATGAAGGTTGGAATATGTTTACTGAAATGACGAAAAAGATTGCAGAAGAAGCAGCTTTAACTTTATTACGTGCTCAAGTAAGAGCTAAATCTCCTCAAGAAGTAGAAGCAGAAAATAAACAAAAAGAACTTCAAGAGGAAGAGATAAAGAAGATGAAAGCACAAGCAGAAGCTGCTGCAAAGCAAAAAGCTTTAGAAGATGAATTACAAGCTTTATATAAAGCAAATGAAAAAGCACATGCTGCTCAAAGAGAAGGATAGAATCGTATGCTAGAATTATTTGAAATTAAGGCAAAGGTTCTACAAGCTCGCGATACAATTCGTGAGCTTGGTGATTCACTTTGACAAAGAAAACTTACAAAAGCAAATAGAAAACAATGAAAAAATCATTAATGATCCTTCTTTTTGGGATAATCAAAAGAAGGCGTTAGAATTAGTTAACGAACAAAATAAAATAAAAGAGATTTTTTCTTCTTTGATCAATTTTGAAAACATCGTCAAAGAATTAGAGGATACTTTGTCTTTATTAAAAGAAAGTTATGATGAAGAGATGCATGAAATTGTTTCTAATGAAATGCTAGAATTAGAAAAGAATTTATCTTCTTTTCAAACCTCTGTATTGTTAAATGGCGAATTTGATGATTGCGCTGCGATTATTGAAATTCATCCTGGAGCGGGAGGAACTGAATCACAAGATTGGGCTAATATGTTACTTAGAATGTATGGTCGTTTCGCGGATTTTCATCGTATGAAAATGACAATACTAAACTTAGAGGAAGCCTCTGATGCAGGAATAAAATCAGCATCTTTTATTCTTAAAGGAAAAAATGCTTATGGATTATTAAAATCAGAAAGAGGTGTTCATCGTTTGGTGAGAATTTCTCCTTTTGATTCATCGGGTAGAAGACATACTTCTTTTGCAAGTGTTGATGTCGTTCCTCAAATGGAAAAGAATATCGATATTGTTATTGAAGAAAAAGATATTCGTATCGATACATATCGATCTTCTGGAGCGGGTGGACAAAATGTCAATAAAACTGATTCAGCGGTAAGGATTACTCATATTCCTACTGGTATTGTTGTTACTTGTCAAAACGAAAGAAGTCAAATACAAAATAGAGAGATTGCTTTCAATATATTAAAATCTCGCCTTTACCAACTCGAGGTAGAAGCTAAGCAAAAAGAATTAGATAGTATTCGTGGCGTTAAATCAAATATTGAATGGGGAAGTCAAATTCGTTCCTATGTATTTTGCCCATATACTATGGTTAAAGATCATAGAAGTGGATATGAACAAGTTGATGTTTTTAATGTATTAGATGGTGCTTTAGATGCACAAATTAATGCTTATTTAAAATGGGAGATTAAGAGAAATGCTAAAAATTAAGAAGCCAACTAAAGAACAAGTACTCCGTTTTATAAAAAGAAATTCTTTGATAATTATTGGAACTGCAATACTTGCTTTTGGAGTGGGTATTTTTATCGTCCCTTTTGATCTTGTTACTGGTGGAGTATCAGGTTTAGCGGTTATTATTAATGAAATGACTGGTGGAAAAGTTTCTGTCGATCTTTCTGTAACAATAATCACTTGGGCATTATTTTTCTTGGGTTTATTGATTTTAGGAAAAGCGTTTTCTTTACGAACGCTATGCTCTACCATCGTTTATCCGGTGTTTTTGCATTTTTCTTTAAAGATGGTGGAATGGATTCCATTTTTACAACTAGACACAAGCAGTGAAGTTAATATGCTTTTAGCGGCGATATTTTCAGGAGTAATGGTAGGTGCAGGATGTGCCATCACTTTTATAGGTGGAGGATCTACCGGAGGATTAGATATCTTAGCCTTTATTCTTGCTAAATTCACCCCTATTAAAAGCTCAGTATATGTGTTCATTATTGATGGAACTATCGTTGCACTTGGCTTTATATTCTTCAAACAATTACCATTATGTTTAATGGGTATTATATCCGCTTTTATTGTGGCAATAGTTATCGATAAAATCTTCCTTGGTGAATCAAAAGTATTTATGGCTTACATTGTGACTGACAAGCATGAAGAAATTACTTCTTTGATTCATAAAAAAATTGATAGGACCACTACGATTATTGATTGTGAAGGAGGATATTCTAAGCAAAGTAAAAAAATGCTTGCTGTCTGTTTTACTATGAGCGAATATAACGGATTAATAGAGATTGTATCAAGTGTTGATAAACATGCGTTTATGACGATTAATAGAGCGCATGCCATCAATGGTGAAGGATTTGATCCTTTACCTACTAAACGAAAGGATTGATGAATTATGGTTGGACAACTTATCGCAGCATTTTCAATAATGATAGGCTTTTTTGCTATATACGTTTTTGTATATTTTTATTTTAAAGGAGTCTCTTTTTATCGAAAAGAAACGCTTAGAACTATCATTACTAAAAGTGATGAGATTGTGATGAATATGAAGGTGGTAGATGAAAATTTACTTCCTTACTATATTGTCCATGGATATGACGTTGCTCATAAGTTTAATTGTTCCAACACCAAGGATTTAATAACAGGAGTATCCGCAAAAAAGCATTATTGCATTGTAACTGAAAAAGTACTTTATATTTGCAACAATCAAATGAATTATAAATTTGATATTGTCGATAAATATGATCGAAAGTTTATTAAACTTAATGATGATATAAAAAATATTGAGATTCTTTTGTCTTTTGCTACTCCTGAGCATTTGCTATATAAAATGACTATAACTAAAGACAGTGAAGGTAAATATAATGTGAATGTTAAGAAAGGAGATGTTCCTCATGACTGATATAGAGATTGAACTAGAAAAAGAAAAGGAAAAAAGAAGGAAACTAAAGAATAAAGCCATAGTCTTTGCTATTAGTTCATCTTGCCTTATGGGAGCATTAGGTATTACTTTAGGAGCCACTTTAATTAAAGAGAAAATCCCTTCTGAATTAAATGAATTTTTACAAATTTATGAAGAAATGCAAGGATTATTTTACCAAGAAGTAGATAATAGAACTATAATTGATGGTTTATATTATGGCTTAACCGATGCATTTAATGATGACTATACATTTTATACTTCCACTTATCAAGGAGAAAGTCAAAACCTTTCTATCGCTGGGTTTGGGCTTGGTTTTTCACGTGTAGTATATTATGGAAATTGTTTACTTAAGCATGTATTTAAAGATTCTCCTGCTTATAAAAGTGGATTACAAGATGGTGATATAATCGAGGCCGTGGCACAAGGAAAAATAGAAAATGGTGATCTTGTTTTTGAAGAAAAGCAAGTGTTAAAAAATATCGATTCTGCTTCATGGTCATCTTTATTTCAAGGAGAAAAAGATTCTTTTATAAAATGCTATGTGACAAGAGGAGAACAAAAATTAGAAATAAAAGTTCAAAGAGGAGACTATACACAAGATTCAGTTTATTTAAAAGAAGTCTCTAAAGTTGATGGTTACGTAGAAGCTTATGTGGCTATGCCTACTTTTTTAGGCATTGATATGGGAGAGTATTTAAGTTCTATTTTATCTAATGTAGAAAATGAATATGGGGAAATTGATCATCTTATTATCGATTTAAGACAAAATGGAGGCGGATATGTGTCTAATTGTATCGACGCTCTTGGTGTCTTTTTACCTAAAGGATCTCTTGCTTTATCTTATGTAAGGCAAGGCGGAAAAATAGAAAATAAATATACAACTCGGGATAAACAATATTATATAAAAGATAATAACATTGATTTGTTAATTGATGATAATACTGCTTCGGCAGCAGAGAGCTTTGTAATGGGCTTAGTAGATTCTCCTTGCATGGAAGGTGTTGAAGTATATGGTAAAACATCTTATGGAAAGGGAATTGCTCAAGATTTCATCGATGTAGAAGATGGAACTGGAACAATTAGAGTTACCTTTGCTAAGGTTACTTCTCCTAAGAATAATTGTATTCATAGGATTGGTATTACTCCTGATGTAGAATGTGGATATGTATCTCAATATGAAGATATTTATCGTAAATATATTACTGGAGGAGAAGAAGGTAATTACAAGGATAATTATGACTTAGTCGTTCAAAAAATTAATGCATGTTTAGGCGCTACATATAGCGATTTTAATAGTGCAGTTCAAGGTTATCAAAAGGCTAAAAAATTGGAAGAAACAAGTATTTTTGATGAAGATACAGCTGATGCATTACAGGATGATTTATACGATATATTTGTGAAGGGAACTAACGAAGATTATTTGATTGATTACTCATTATTATCTTCTTATATTCCAGGAGCAAAAGACAATGATTCCTTTACTCCTTTACAAAGAAAAATGGTAAAAAAACAAATTTCAAAGGTGTTAGATGAAGAATGTGCCACTTTTGATATCGCAGTTAATAAATTTCAAGAAAAGTATGATTTATCTAAAAAATCGGGTATTTTTGATAATGAGACATCTTATTATTTATCTGGTAAAATTTATGATATTCTCTTGGATAATGAGCAAAAAGTAGTAGAAGAGACAAAGTGATTATGGAGCAAAGAAATTTTAAATTAGTAGCACCTTTTAAACCAACAGGTGATCAACCTACGGCGATAAAAGAACTAGTTCAAGGCGTGAAAGAAAACAAGAAATTTCAAGTTCTTTTAGGTGCGACTGGAACAGGTAAAACTTTTACAATTGGTAATGTTATAGAACAGATTAATAAACCAACTTTAGTACTAGTTCACAATAAGACTTTAGCGGGTCAATTGTATGGTGAATTTAAAGAACTCTTTCCAGAAAATAGAGTGGAATTTTTTGTTTCCAATTTCGATTTTTATCAACCGGAAGCTTATCTACCTTCATCTGATACATATATTGAAAAGAATGCACAGATGAATGAAGAAATTGAAATTATGAGAAGCTCTGCAATTAATGCCGTACTAAATAGAAGCGATACTATTGTAGTAGCTTCTGTTGCTTCGATTTATGGATTATCAGATCCAGATGAATATCGAAGAATGGTATTTGTTTTAAAAGTAGGAGATGAAATTGATCGAAAAAAAGTTGGCTTACAATTAATAGCCAGTCAATATGTAAGAAATAATTTATCTTTAAGTGCTGGTTCATTCCGCTTTAATGGTGATGTTCTTGAGATATGCGTCGCTTTTGAAAAAGACGCGATTTTACGCATTTTACTTGATGAATGGGATACCATTGAAGCAATACATCTTGTCGATTCTTTAACAGGTGAACTTCTTCACCGCTACGAGGCATTCCCAATTATGCCTGCTCATGAGCACGCATCAACTCAAGAACGTATAAAAAAAGCAGTATCATCAATTAAAGAAGAACTTGTCGAAAGACTAAATTATTTCCACGAACAAGGAAAACTTTTAGAGGAAGAAAGACTTGATCAACGCACACGTTATGACATGGAACAACTTTTAGAATTTGGAATGTGTTCAGGTATTGAAAACTATGCTCGTCATATCGATAATCGTCCTCCAGGCAGCACGCCATATACTCTTTTTGATTATTTTCCATCTGATTTTTTACTAGTGGTTGATGAATCGCATGTATCTTTACCTCAAATAAGAGGTATGTTTAATGGTGACCGAGCAAGAAAGACAACATTAGTAGAATACGGATTTAGATTACCTTCCGCTTTAGATAATAGACCACTAAATTTTGATGAATTTTATAGCAAAATTAACAATTGTATATGTACTTCTGCAACTCCAGGAGACTTTGAATTAAATGAAACTGGTGGAGAAATTGTTCAACAAATCATTCGTCCTACTGGTTTACTCGATCCTCTTATTGAAGTAAGAGATGCTGATAATCCTATCTATGATTTAGTGGGTGAAATTGACAAAGTAATCGCTAAAAAAGAAAGAGTTATGGTCGTTACTTTAACGATTAAAGATGCAGAGAATTTAACTGAATATTTAAAAGAAAGAGGCTATAAAGTCGCTTATCTTCATAACGAAACTAAGACTTTAGAAAGAACAGAAATCATCTATCAACTTCGAAAAGGTAAGTATGATGTTTTAGTGGGAATCAATCTTCTTCGTGAAGGTTTAGATATACCAGAAGTTTCTTTAATTTCCATTTTAGATGCTGATAAAGAAGGTTTTTTGAGAAGTGAACGCTCTTTGATTCAAATAATTGGTAGAGCTGCTCGTAATGCTGAAGGAAGAGTCATTATGTACGCTAAAAAGATGACAGATTCTATGCAATCAGCAATTTCTGAAACTAATAGAAGAAGGGCGATACAAAGCGCTTATAACAAAGAGCACGGCATTATTCCAAAAACAATTATCAAAGAAGTTCGACCTCCACTTCATATTGCCGATAAACCTCTAGATGAAAATGCTCATAAAAAGGCAAAGATGACAAGAAGTGAGAAGGAAAAAACAATCAAAGAAGTAGAAAAAGAAATGAGAGAAGCAGCGAAAAATTTAGATTTTGAAAGAGCTGCAGAATTAAGAGATATATTGTTTGAATTAAAAGGAGAGTAAATATATATATTTACCCTTCTTTTTTTCTGTACTTAAAAAAATTGTGACATAAGGAGACAAAGTTACGCCAAAAAAAATACTTTTGAGTATAATGAAATTATACTTAAACCATGCAAAAAGGAGAGTGTTTTTATGCGCAAAAAAATAAAAAATGGTTTCTCACTTCTTGAACTTGTTATCGTAATAGCAATTATCGGTATTATTACTGCGATTGTTATTCCTTCTGTTATGGCTTATATCAGCTATGGTAATAAGAATACAGCTTTAGCGGAAGCAACAATTGTCAAAGAGGACTTAAATACTTGGTTTACTGAAGAAAAAACTAAAACTGAAAATGTTTCTGAATTACCAAGAGGAAAGAATTTACTTTATGACTTTATTGATTACGAATTAGAAAAGCGTCCTGAATATGATGGAAAGCTTTCTTATGGCTTTGTTCCTATTGCCGCTCAAGTGACTGCTGAAAGGGATATTGACGAGGAAAATTGGAACAGCATCAATAAATTCTATGCTAAGGATAGCTTTTCTAAAGAATACAATGCCCTTATCACATACAATAGTGGTAAACAAACTTGTGCAATTGTCTTACCTTTGAATACCATGAATTATTTATTCACAGGTGACGCATTTGTTTACGAGACTACTTATGATAATGAAGATAAATTATTTAAAAAGTACTGTGGGATTACTTCTGGTATTTTAGATGCCACTGGAGAAGTAATCGACTTATATAATCGTCTTGTAACTGTTAAATTTGTTAACTATGATGGTAGTGTTATCGATCAAGTCAAAGATGTTGCAGCTGGTTCACCTGTTACATGTGATGAATCTAAACTAGCTTCATACAAAGATAATCGCATCGGTTATAGTTTTTCAGGATGGGATAAACCTTTGCATAATATCACTCACGATACAACAATTACTGCGCAATACACTCCAATTGAATATAATGTCGTACTAAATTATGATTATGGCGAATTCTATAATGAAGCTAAATATGAAGCTACTGGTGAAAAAACATATGAACTAATTGAAACTAGAAAAGTAACATATGATGATTCATGGACTGTTTTAGCTCCAAATAGAGTCGGTTATGATTTTGGTGGTTGGCTAATTAAAAATGCTGATAATACATATAGAACAATTCACGATAATGGAGATGTTTTAAAAGAAACATTTAATATAAAAAATTATCCTGAACTTGAATCATTATTCAAAGAAGCAGCAAAGGATGAAAATCATACAATTAATCTATATCCAGAATGGGTAAAGAAAAAATATAAGATTAACTTAATCGGTTATGATAGTAAATTAATTACAGGTGGTTCTTTTGAAGTTTATTACAATGAAACAATCGATTGTTCTACTTTACCGGTACTACATCCATCTAATAACATGCCAACAGCAGGTAATACAGTAGCTATACCAAATGATGGAACCTCTGAAACTTGGAGCTGGTATTTAGGAAAAGATGAAAGTGGTGTTTCTAATTTCGATAAGAATATAAAATTTGATTTTTCTACAAAGATTAGAAGAGACTATACTTTATATGCTATTCCAAATTATCAATTCTATATTGCTTCTTCCGGTAATAACTGGTTAGGGGCTGTCGCTGATGCTGATAAGTATATTTATGTAAAAATACCTCAAAGTGTAGCAGAAGCAAATAATACTGGTAAATACGTATTGTTATTCTCTACTGTAAGTGATTCTAAGACACAATATTTTAAAGAATTAGAATATTTAGGCGTTCAAGAAGGCTATTATATTTATTACGCAGAAAGAAATGATTCTGATTACACAAAATTTAGAATTTGTCGTGTTGATGCTTCATTAACATCATATACTCTTGATGATATTTGGAATCAGTCTGTTGAATTATCATATAATAAAGGTTCTATGCAAAATGGATATATTGTTACTTCTATTAATGGTGATTTGATTGATGGAAGAAAGAGTATCACAGTTGCTAATACTAATGGTTCATATAAACATCCAACTGATGTGAAGTTTACATATTTTAGTGTATATAATGAATCAAAGGGTTATAATTATTATAAAGAAAATACATATTGGTATTGCTATGCGTGGGATGGTAGCAAAAACAAAGCATTAATTAAGGCTTCTGAATATAAAATAGATAAAAGCAAAAATATTTATATTTATTTAGCAGAAATACCAACTAGCGGTTCAATCAATTATACTAACTGTTTATTTGTTCGATCTTCAAATCCTAATGCTACTGTTGACAATGTATTTACTGTTGACAATGTATTTACTGGTGAAATAGTTCAATCCATAGATATGAATGTTGATACAATAGCTAAGCACTATTTAAATATTGTTGGTAAAGACGGCGATAAACTAAGATTTGAACAAGTAAATATTAGTGGCAAGAATAATTATGCTTTTACAAGTGCTGGAGGAGAAACTGGATTAATTCCAATTGATGCTTCAGTTGGCGTTGATGGTAACTACATCTATGGCACAATATTTGTAACGGAAGAAGAAGCAAATTCAAAAGATGGATTCCAATTCAAGGTTGTACAAAAGTATAATGGAACACAATTCTGGTATGGATATGAGGCAATTGAAAATGATAAAACTACTAGAAACAATTGCACTTCTTCAGATGATGGCTTTGGAAATTTAAATATCAAGATAACAACTAGTGGAACATATCGTATAATGATTTGCAAAGCAAATGAAAAATACGGAGTTCCAACGATTAAGATACAAAGTACTGAAGAAATTAGAATTAAGTATAACAATGAATCAACAACAATTGATACAGAAATTATTTTAAGGAATGATGTACCAGATTATAAAAGTAAAGCTCCTGCATTACCAGGTTATACATTTGAAGGTTGGTATTTAGATCATTCTTTAACAACTAAATATGAAGGAACAAAATTAGACACATCATGTACCTTATATGCAAAATTAGTTCCAAATACATATACTATTACTTATAATTTTGGCTTAGAAGGAGCAATAGAACAAACTGAATATCCATTACCAACATCATATGAATATAGTATAGATGGTGTTATTAATGTTCCTGGATTAATCGATCCAAGTAACCATCATGAGTTCGCGGGATGGTATTATGATAAAGAATTAACTCAAAGAGTAACTTCATTAAGTAAAAAACACTTAGATGGTTATACATTATATGGTAAATGGAATGATGCAACATATGATATTACCTACTTCTTAAAAGGTGGAGTTAATAATAGTGAGAACCCTTCTACAGTTACATATAATGAAACAGAGTCTATAGAAATTAAAGATCCTTCTAGAGCAGGATTTGAATTTGTAGGATGGTATACAACATCTACATATGATGATGGAAAGATGTTACCTCGAACTGGTACAACATCAACATTGACTAGAAATTTAAATGGAAATATTGAATTGTATGCTAAATGGAATGTTAAAGCAGTTGATTCTGTATCTGTTATTATCAAGACTGATCCTGAAACAATAATCCCATTAAATACAAATATGGCTGAAGAAGATAGAATTCATCTTGATTATGCAACTTCCGCTCAACTTATTGCTAAAGTTGATTTAACTGTTCCAGAAGAAGAAGTAATAAAAGATGTTCAATGGGTAAATGCTGACTTTAGAAATGGTGATACAACAGTTGAAAATGTTGTTTCTGATTCTGAATACTATGTTCCAAATGTTGGAAAATCTACAGTTTACCTTGCTGTTAAGATTACAATTAAACGTACTGGTGAAACTTCTGATTATATGTTCTACGAAGTTAAGTTATCAGTGTACGACCAATCATATGAGAATAAAGTTGCTCAATGGGATGGAACAAGCAAAGCGGATCTAATGAAACTTTCTGATGAATATGTAGAAGTATTGAATCTTCAAAACATCAGTGTTAAGTACGAAATTTTAAATGGTGAAAACTATGTAGATATTAGCGATAGTGACGCTATTGAAGTTGGTTCATATAAATTCAGAGTATTATTCATTGATAATACAACTTCAGAAGTAAATATGACTAAAGAAGCAACACTAACAATTACTAGAGCTGTTAAATTTATTATTAATGGTGCAGTATTTGTATATGATGGAACTGAACAATCTATTGAAATTCCAAATGGTGTAACTACAGAAGGTACTATAGCAGCTACAGAGATTGGCAATTATTCATTTGTTGCTACTATTGTAGATCAAGCTCACTACATGTGGCCAGATGGAACTTATGAAGAATCAAAGACATTTGATTGGCACATTGTTGGTAAATCAGTAAATGTTCCAAACTTCTCAGTTGGTGAAAATAAAGGTAAAAATATTTATTATTACAATACTCAAGAACAACAATTCGATTTAAGTTTATTAACTAATGAAGATTTCGAACCTGTTGCGGATGGTGAAAAAGTTACTATTGCTGGAACAACATACACATCACAATCAAAAGCTACTGATATTGGCACTTACTATATCATCTTACAACTAAAAGATCCTTCTAACTCTATGTGGTCTAATGGATCTATTTCAAATCAAGTATTTGAATGGAAGATTGAAAAAGGAACACCTACTAAAAAAGAATTACCAGTAGCTAGTGAATTGTCAAATAGAAATACGTTAGGGGATGCAACTCTTTCTGGAGGCAAGATGATTGTCAAAGATAGCTTAGGAAAAGAATATGAAGTGGAAGGTACATTCTCTTGGAAGAAACCTGAAACTGTAGTATTTACATTTGATAGCGATAGAACTTTATTCGATATTGTATTTACTCCATTAGAAGAAGACAAGTTTAATACTGTAACAGCATCTATTACTGTCAAAGTACTTCAAAAACAATTAACTGTGGATAATGTAACTACTCCATTAATCTCTGATCAAGAAGCAAGTAAGTATTATTCTTCATATGAAAACATTGGAGTTATTACTATTGATGGCGGTATTGTTAAAGATAACGATGGCAATATTGTTCCTGGTACATGGGATTGGGTAACAACAGGTGGTAAATATAAGAAATATACTATCGATGATAAATACACAAAAGATGGAAAAGATTATATTAAAGCTAATGTTATATTTACTCCAGATGATACACAAGGATATTCTACAATTGAAATGGATGCTGAACTTCTATTTGAAAAGAATTCTAGCACAGTAAAACTTTATGGTAGCAACTCTCACATTGATTATTATAAAGTTACATATTTCGGTAATACTGATGGAACTGGTGAAAAACAATATACGGTATATGTATATCAAGGTGGAACTGTTGAAATTGAAGTATTACTAGGAACAAAAACTATTAGCTTTGAAATTCCTGATGAGTGTTTAGAAGAAGATTATTCGTTCAGTTATATTAGAATCGAATCTAGCGGAACAGTTGAAAAACAAAATTCAAAATCATTCAACTTTAACTCAGAACTAACTAAATCATATGCAATGAGAATTGTAACTAGTGTAGCTTCATATCACTTATATATTGCTAATCCATTACCAGAAGGAATTACTAAGATTGAATTGAAAGCAAATATTGAAAAAGAAGATGGTGGAATTGAAAATGTCATTGTTAATAATGGCGATTTAGTTCCAGCACACTCTCCAGTAAATGTTACTTATTCGATTTCTACTGGATATAAGCTAATTAGTACAACCGCTACTGCAAAAGATGATAGTGAAAACTTAATTAAAACAATAATCAGTGATGATTCTAAGATAGTTGTAATTTATAAAACATCATTCTTTATGTCAAATGTTGGTGATGTCACAGTTACTGGTGAAACAGAAGATATTGGTGTTGAATATACAGTTGCTCAAGAAGGTGCATCTGGAAAGATATTTGTTTATATTAATGATGTATTTAAATTCTCATTATATGATAGTGATACTAGAAAAACTTCTTCATTAAGAAAAGATGAAAAATTATCCATTAGAATGTATGCGGACGGAGGAAACTGTATTGATAGTGTGAATATTAATGGTGAACCTGATAAGTCAATCCCTGATTCTTCACTATGGGGAGTTGATGATAGTGATAAACCTACATCAATGATTTATAACTATTCATATGCTTCAATAATGAATTTAAAGGATAATTCCCTTACTATTTCTGTGACATATAAGGTTAGAACAGTTAACTATAACCCTTATAAAATAAAAAAATTGACCGCAAATGGAGAAGATATACATTTGTATGATTTAGTAGACCCTTTAGGAACAAGTTTTGATACTCAATTTAAAGACATAGAAAAGAAAGATAATTCTTATTTCGTTGTTTATCCAGGACAAGACTATTATGTAAGATTAAAAACAAAAAAGAATATAAATGTTACTGATGATTATAATGGTGTCGATATTACACTTGTTTTAGAAACAACTTATTCTGATTTCGAATATTCTGTTTATAGGTTTACAATGCCTGAATTAAATAAAGGCTTTATCGCAAAAGATCATACCATTAAGATATATATCACATATTAATTAATATCTAAAAGCTCGACGCAAAATTAAAAAACAACGCTTTATAGGGTGACCAGAGATAATCTGACACCCTTTTTATATTAGGAAACACTAAAAGCTTGCGGTAAAAAATAATATATATATTTATTATTGTTTTCTTCTAAATAATGAATGTATTGGTTGAATTACTGTACACTTTTGATTTATAAATATTGCTAAAGAAAAAAACTACTAGAAAATAGAAATAAATTCTAATAGTTTTTTTGCTTTTTAAACAAAATCAAATCATTGATAAATCGATATTTTCATGTTCAAAAGATTTTATTAATTCTTTTAAAAGAAGAATAGTATTAGCTAAATCATTTTTAGAAACAACTTCATTAGCGGAATGCATATAGCGTAATGGAATAGAAATAAGTACAACTGGTATACCTTCTTGGAAATTAAAAATATGATCTCCATCTGTTCCAGTTCTTGCTGCCCATACTTCATGTTGAATAGGAATATTTTTTTCTTTAGCAATATTTATAACTCTATTCAATAATTTTGGATTAATGATAGAACCATGAGTAATGACAGGACCTTCCCCTAATTTAACATCGCCTGCTAATTCTTTTTTTCCGTATACATCAACTGCATAGGTAACATCGACAATTATTGCAAAATCTGGTTTTACAATTGTTGGAACAAAGAAAGCACCTCTTCCTGTTGTTTCTTCTCCTACTGTTGTTGCAGAATATACTCCAACATTAGTTTCGTTTCTTAGTTCTTCAATAGCTTTTAAAATACAAAAGACACCACTTCTATCATCTAATGCTCTTCCACAGAGAGTATTGTTAGATAATTCATGCATTCCTTCATCTATGACAACATAATCACCAACTGAAACAAGTTTTTCTGCTTCTTCTTTAGTATTAACACCTAAATCAATTAATAATTCTCCTACTTCTACTTGGTGATCAAGAAGAGATTTATCTGCGCCTATAACTCCTAATACGATTTGATCATTATGAATGATCTGTACTCTTTGTCCTACATATGTACCTGGTCTAACTCCCCCCGAATTAGTGGTTCTTAATAACCCATCTTCACCAATATAAGTAATAATCAATCCTATTTCATCAGCATGCGCTACCATCATTATTTTATTTTTACTATCATTATTTATATAAGATATCATCGCTCCACTTGGGTGAGTGAAAAATCCATCTACTTTATTTTCCATCTCATTTTTAATAATGCGTTGAATGTTGTATTCATAGCCAGAAGGAGACGGAGTGTTTATTAATTTGTTTAGTAATTCGTAATTCATATGTATACCTCCAAAACTTTATAATAATTATAATCAAAATATTGAGACTACAATAAGTTTTTTTTCTTTTTCTATGGTAAAATTGATTTATGGAGTTTGTTATTTATGAAATTTAAGGGAAAAGAGATTAAAGCATGCATATTTGATTTAGATGGAACATTACTTGATTCTTGTTCAATTTGGAAAGAAGTAGATGAAAGATTTTTTGAAAAAAGAGGTATGCAAGTTCCTTCTGATTATTCTAAAGAAATAGGCCCACTAGGTTTAGATAAAGCTTCTGAATATACAATTAAAAGATTTAATCTTAAAGAAAAAAAGGAAGATATAATTAACGAATGGTTAAGTGATGTAATAAGATGCTATGAAGAGGAAGTGGAATTAAAACCATATGCTAAAGAATTTTTAGATTTTTTAAAGAAAAATAATATCCCTATGTTTGTAGCTACCGCTAATTCAAGAGAATGCTATGAACCTGCATTAAAAAGAAATGGAATATATGAATACTTTGACTATATAGAAAATACGTCTTCTTATCCAAAAGGGAAGAAAGATCCAGCAATATATTTAGATTTGAGTGAAAGATGTGGAATAGACCCTAAAAACATCATTGTATTTGAAGATATTATTATTGGACTAGAAAACGCCGCAAAAGCGGGATTTATAACTTGTGCAATATATGAAAAAACTAGTCAAGAAGAGGATAAGAAAAAGGACATCGCTGATTTCTATTGTGTTGATTATTTAGAATTAATGAGGTAAACGTTAATGAATATAGTTATTAAAAATGAGGGTGAATTTTCAAATATAATAATCTATTTATATAAAGAAAATAAGAAAAAAACAAAAATTAAGGTAGGTACAATTTCTCAAAAAGAATTAGATATTGATGTTAATATATATAGATATATATCTTTTAAATCAAATAAAAATAAATCGCCAAAGATTTATTTAAATGAATATTGTTCATGTTTTGTATTGAAGAATATTAGAGATAATCTAATTAATGTATATATTGAAAATAATAAAATAGAAAAAACAGGTAAGGTATTAAAAATGAATATGAAAGATATTAAGAATCTTTCATATCGTCCTGGTACCACGAAAAGAATATTTACATTTGTTCCTTCTTCATATGATCCTAATAAGAAGTATGCCTTACTAGTGGCTTTTGATGGTCAAAATTTATTTTCACAAGAAAACACCAATAAATATACAGTAAAAAATGATTGCTTTGGCTCGTGGCAATTAGATGTATCTTTATCTTTAATATGTCAAGACACCATCGTGGTATCTATTGATAACGCTGATAAATGGAGAGATTTTGAATTATTGATGAATGATGATTTTGGAGAGCATGAAGAAAAAATATATAAGGAATTTGAAAAGGACACTGTTCCTCATATTGGTCGATTAGATGAAATAGGAAGATTCATCATGACTAATGTTCTCCCTTACTGTATGAAGAATTATTCTATCGATGAAAATAGAATTGGAATAATGGGTTCTTCTTCAGGGGGCATAGCTTCTTTTTATCTAGGAATGGAGTATTCTAATATATTTACTCATATTTTCTCCTTTTCTCCTGCTATTAATTTATTTAAAAAGGAAGCATATAGTAAATATTTTGCATCTAAACATTTTTCATTGAATAAAAGGCCACTTCTTTATTTATATTATGGAGGCAAGAGACAATTTTTAGAAAAAGATTTACTCCCTTCTTATTATTTTATTAATGATATATTGCATTTCTATTCTTATCCGAATGATCTTATTATTAATTCATATAATAAGGAAGGAAGACATAACGAAATGTTCTGGCGATATGAATGTTTAAATGCCTTAAAGTATTTTAAATAGGTATTGCAATTTTAAAAATGATGTTATATCATTATAAGGCTTAGCGATAAGCCTATATTTCGGGGATGTTACAGTTTCGACGGGGTATAGTAAGGTACAGTACGCAGTCGGTTGATCGCGTTAAAGATTAAAAGCCGATAAATGGCAACAATCAACAATTTGCTTTCGCTGCTTAATTAAGTCACCATGTGTGCCCCAATAGAAGGGGAGCAAGCTGTCAATCTAGTACGAGCCTCTAGGATTAGAATTGGCATAAAAAAATGAGGATAAGGTTCTATGATGCCTATAAGTAGGACACGAAAAAAATATAGGATAGTTAAAAGTCGGTTCGTTAATTAACTCTGCTTTTAATGAAATTTATTAGTTAACTAAACTGTAGAGGCTGTATGGGACTTACTTCGGACACGAGTGCGACTCTCGTCATCTCCACCAAATTGAAAGCATAGGTTTGATACAGTGAAATGTACACGTCAAAATTCAACACCTAATATAAAAAGAAATACGATTCAGCATAATAAACTGAATCGTATTTTTGATTATGTGGACCGTAGGGACAACATAAAACCGCCTCCTATGGGGGCGAGAAATTAAAAGCAGTAGCGATGAGTAAGAAA
>SAMEA3663025__coassemble_533_pt1 | contig 25961 bp, 28 predicted proteins | sample SAMEA3663025__metabat2_high_PE_042 | metagenome-assembled genome bin SAMEA3663025 (sample SAMEA3663025) | pig gut metagenome | biome: pig gut; feature: pig-associated habitat; material: faeces | place: France | collected 2012
TACTAATCACACTCTAGATATTCAATTGAATTAATAAACATATTTTTATCTATGCTATTAATATTATAATTGGTTTCAACAAAAGGAATAATATCAGCCTTCAGTGATTCAAAATTTGATTCTTCAAACTTATTTTTTAACAATTCTTTAATATTATCCTTAGTAAATTTTGATGTATCTTTATCTAAAGAATATTTTAATTTATTCTTTAAATACTCCAAATTAAATTTTACATTATGAGATAAATAAAACATATAATCAAAATAATCTCTACCTTTTGTTCTTTCTCTCCAATTTCTAGTTATTAAAGCATTTAATTTACCAGCAAATAAAGATGAATAATCAAAACAATATATATTTGAAAACATTGGTGAATTTAATAATTTCATTTCATACTTAGCACCAGGTATAAATTTTGTACTAACTTCAATTTTTATTGAAACTAGCTTTTCTTTATTCATGCTAATTATACCAAAATACTCATTTGCTAAATCATAATAAGATATTTTAATATATCTTCTTCTAACCTCACCATTATCATAATCTGGTTTAGTATATACTGTAGCTTTTAAGCCATATGATTCTAATACATTAACACATTTAGACATATATTGGTCAAAATCAAGTTTATAATCTTCTCTTATAGCTTGAAAATCCAAACCCTCACTAAATCTATCTAAATTATGAAATATTCTTAAGCATGTACCACCATAAAAAGCAGCATTTTTAAAAAAAGATGTCTGTGATAATGCATACAATATTATCTTTTGAGATATCTCTCTTAAGACATTTTCAAATTCATTTAAATTTCTAGGGTTATTTAATTTTAATGATTCTAAAATGTAATTATTTATCATTGTTGTCCTCCAAATACTTTTTTAAAATATGTAATGTTTTAGATGAATATAAATCACATAATTCAATTAGTTTACATTTATCTAATTCATCAAATATAACTTCATCTATTCTTAAATCTTCAAATAATAAATCTAACAATTCATTTTTATTATTTCTTGGAGATATTATAGATAACATATCAGTTAGTGCTTTTTCTTTTGATGCAATCATTACTTTTGTTCCATCTATTTCAATTTCATTAATATCATATGGATAAGCATTTGAATTAATATCGCGATATAAAAATAGCCCAAAAGTATTCTTATACTCCTTTTTCTTATTTTTCTTAAATGAAGCTGACTTAATAGCATATACTCTTTCAGGAATCATACCATAATAAGCTAAAGCTGTCTCAAAGGAAATATATGATGGAGATAATAAAACATTTGCAATAGTAAAAGGATCAGCATCTTTATTAGTTTCGTAAAGACCTCTTTTTAGCTTAATTAAGTTATTATTCTTCTCTTCAAATGCAATTTTGTTATAAATATTGGAATATTCTCTATATTCATGTAATAGCATATCAATAGTCTTAATCATAAAAATTTCCTCCAGTTACTACTATTATACAGTAGTTTTTGGAGAAAATCAATGTATATAGTTTAAAATAAAAGCCTCAGATTACTCTGAGACTTGAATTTTTAAGATGGTGACCTATACGGGATTCGAACCCATGAATGTATGCGTGAAAGGCATATGAGTTAAGCCACTTCTCCAATAGGCCAAGATATAAATGGCGCCTATCGAGGGACTCGAACCCACGACCGATCGGTTAACAGCCGATTGCTCTACCGACTGAGCTAGATAGGCATCATTTTTTGCTTGTTTCCCCAAGCAATATTGAGTTTATCATAGAGAATATATCATTGCAAGCATTTTTTTATTTTTTTACATTTTTATTTTTATATCAATTATTCGTCCTATATAAAAAAAAGAAACCTATATTTGGTTCCCTTTTTCTTACTCACTCTTATTTTGTTTTTTTAACTATTGTATCAACAACATCTGATACTAATTTAAGAGATAGCATTTCTTCGTTTTCAAATTCGATTTCAAATTGTTCTTCCATTTCCATCAATAGATCAACAACATCCAACGAATCTAAGCCTAATTCTTTTAAATTACTATCTAATGTTATTTCTTTATTTTTAGATGCTTTGCTTAATCTTTCAATTACAATCTCAGCAATTTTTGTTCTTTCCATAAATTTCTCCTTAAGTATCTATTTAATTAGATATAAAATTATTATATATTAGATATTTTCTTCTTTCAATAATTTAAACATTCTTGTTGCCTTAATAGCGTTCTTCCATCTAGCATATTTGAACTTTCTTGTTCTTGCGTCCATCATTGGAGTATAACTATCCTGATATTTATGAATATTTCTTATTTCATCAATATCCTTATAAAATTTTATTGCTAAAGCCGCTAAATAGAAAGCTCCTAGGGCTGTTGTTTCGAGTACTACTGGACGATTAAGTTTAACATTTAATATATCCGCTTGGAATTGCATTAAATAATGATTTTGAGTAGCACCACCATCAACTTTTAAAGTTTTAAAATTTGTCTTTGCTTCCTTTTTCATCACTTCAATAACATCTTTTGATTGATATGCAATACTTTCAAGAGTAGCTTTAACAATATTCTTGTAAGTTGTTCCTCTTGTTAATCCAAACATCGCGCCTCGTGCATTATCATCCCAATAAGGAGTTCCAAGTCCTACGAAAGCTGGAACTACAATAATATCTTCGTCATTATCAACTTCATTTGCAATTTGCTCTGAATCTGATGCTTTTTCCACTAGCTTAAGTTGATCTCTTAGCCATTGAATCGAAGCTCCTCCAATAAATACCGAACCTTCTAAAGCATATTCAACATTACCATCAATTCCCCAGGCAATTGTCGTTAACAAACCATTCTTTGATTTGATCGGAGTTTCTTTAGTATTCATTAACATAAAACAACCCGTTCCGTAGGTATTCTTAATATCGCCTTTATTAAAGCAGTTTTGTCCAAATAAAGAGGCTTGTTGGTCACCTGCACATGAAGCAATAGGAATAGGATGGGCATGAGAAATAATTTGTGAATAGCCATAAATATAAGAAGAATCTTTTACAGAAGCTAACATACACATTGGAATATTAAATAACTTACACAATTCTTCATCCCATTTCTTCTCATAAATATTATAGAGTAAGGTTCTTGAAGCATTGGAGTAATCTGTAGCAAACACTTCGCCTTTAGTTAACTTATAAATAAGCCATGTATCTACTGTACCACAAAGAAGTTCTCCTCTTTCCGCTCTTTCTTGACCATGAGGAATATGATCTAAAATGAATCTAATCTTTGATGCAGAAAAATAAGGATTAATCCTTAATCCTGTTTTATTTTTAATTAGTTCTTCATATTCACTTAATGAATCACAAATTTCTTGTGTTTGTTTTGATTGCCAAACAATCGCATTGTATACTGGCACTCCTGTTTCTTTATCCCATACGATGGTTGTTTCTCTTTGATTGGTAATTCCAATTGCCTTTATTTGTGTTAGTTCAACGTTGGATTTAATTTTTAATTCATTAATTACATCTCCTACACTAACCCATATTTCTAAAGCATCTTGTTCAACCCAAGAAGGCTTAGGAAAGAAATTAGTAACCTCTCTTTGCGCCATATATGCCATTTGTCCTTTTTTATTAAACAAAATAGCTCTAGAAGATGTAGTTCCTTGATCAATTGTTAATATGTATTCTTCCATTGTTTTTCCCCTTTATATAATTAATTATATGACAGGATATGACAAAAATAAAGATGGCAAAATTTCCCCAAAAATATAAGTGTAAAAAAGCATGGAGTCTTTTCTCCATGCTCGATTAACTATAATTTAGTAATTACTGATTTTTGTGAACTTAATTTAACGTATGTTTTACCATCTTTTTGGTGAGCGAATAAAACTCCACCTTTGAAAGAGAATTTATCTCCTTCTTCTAGACTACTTAATACATTTTTTTGTTTTTCTGTTAGTGCTGTTTTGTGAATAAAGAATGGGATTTTTCTTCCTACACTATTTGTTGCAACAAGTTCATAATGTTCTGCAAGTCCAAAGAAATCCCACCAGAATGATGTTGTATGAAATTTTTCAACAACTGTAAGTTCTTCGGCTTCCACTAAAGAATAATTCATTAATTTATGATTAACTGTTTCTGCATCTTTACCACTTCCAAGTGTAAATGATTTTCCAACATCAACACCATCTTTTGGAAGAATTGCTCCATTAAAATTGTAATTGATATCATCTAAAACCATAGGGACTACTTCTGGGCCACCAGACATTGCTAGTGTTTCAAAGCCATTACAATAAACATCAAGAGAACCCGTGAAGTAATTAGATAAGCTTCCCTCTAAGTTATCACTAGATGAGCTCACCTTACCATTAAGTTTAACATATTGACCAACAATTGGTTTTTGTGATGTAGATGATACCGCTACAGCAGCATCTTTTGTTTGAACATAGAATAGGTTTGCAGAACCTGACAAGAAGCCAACATCGATAAATGTTACAGTACCAACAACATCAACTGTAGTACCTTCACTAGCTTGTGCTGCTTGTAAATTCTTATCTCTATATTCCTTAATAATTGCATCATCAAACTCTATGACTGTACCGGTTGAATACTTTTTAGATGATACTTCAAGAGATTTAATAAATATTGGAGTGTATTTATTTGCACTTTTATTAATAGTAATTTTTACTTTTCCAGGCATGTCATTATCATCAGTTGCAAAGAAAACTTTTTGGAAAGATCCTGTAGAGTGCACTTCTTGTACATCAGAGATAGGTTTTATATTTCCAAATTCATCTTCCATTTCAACTTTCACTTCCGCCCAGTCTTCGTTCAAAAGTCCAATTTCAAGAACTACATAATAAATTTGTTTATAATATAAAGAAGATTTAAACTCTGCTTTTCTAATAACATCACTACCTTTTTCACCTAGTTGAATAGCGATTGGTTTTGCTGCCGCCAAATTTTCTTCGTCATAATATGTGATTTGATAGGTAGGAGTTGCTGCTTCATTTATCTCAAATGTTAAATTATCATCTAAGTAGTGGCTAATGCTATAATTAAAATCAATCATTTGATCTTTACGAGGAGAAGTATCCGCATTTTTATCTACTGTTTGTCTTAATTCACCCTTTAAAAATCTAACTGTATTAATATCTTGATGAGGATTGTTTCCTCCCCATTCTAAGGATGCAGTTTGAGCTTCATAACGATATATGCCACCTAAATCAGTACGACGAGAAATAACCTCAGCCTCAGATTCAGAAGTAGAAATTCCTCCACCTCCAGAGGTTACTCCACCCCCTCCGCTTGAAGAAGAATCGTTGTATTCAATTCCCCCTTTACATGTAGATAAATCAGTAACGTTATGATTATCCGTCTTAGAAGCAACACCTTCAGTGTTTACCTCATAATATGTTCCATCTTCTGTTTTATAAATAAAAGTGGAAGTAGGAGTAAGTCCATTATTCTTACATCCAGCGGTATATTCTAACCAAGCAGCTTCTGCTTCTGCTTTTGATTTATCATTATTAGCTTTGCTAATATATCCAGTCAATGCTGGTATTAGAATAGCAGCTAGAATACCAATGATTGCGATTACAACAACCATTTCTACTAGCGTAAATCCTTTCTTATTTTTCTTTATCATAATCAACCTCCAAAGAATGTATATCTACCCTATCCACGATAACTAGAGTCGTATTCATTATACATAATGAATCCGATAAATACAAATAATTGGCATAATAAAGCCTTTTTATGACAAAATAAAAGAGCCCGAAGGCTCAAAATTTAAATTTTTGAAATTGTTAACGCAATTCGAGAACGTATTTCATCTATTCCTAAAATTTTTAAAACATAATAAATATTTGGGGAAGCTTTTGATGAAGTTAAAGCGATACGAACCATTTCAGCAACATCACCAACATGACCTAAATATTGATCTTTATTTTGTTTATAAATCTTGTTATTTTCAGCAAAGCCATGTCTTTTTCCTAAAGCTTTTAAATCAGCGAACCATTCTTGCTCAGTTTTTGAGTAATCAACACTAGAAGCAAAATCGAGTAAAACATCTTTAATAACATCCTTAGAAATATTTGGATTAAATGGTAACTCTTGTTTCATTTTTTCGCTGTAGTATGGTTCATAGAAAAACTTCACTTTTTCAAGAATATCTGAGTATTTTTCATAATCTTTACGTGGATTTTCTTTATCTTTTTCTATCGACATTATTTGAACAAATTTATCTTCATCTTGCTCTATAATTCCAAGTAATTCTTGATTATAAACTTCAGCGTATTTCTTAGCTTCATCTTTCATTTTTTCACCAGAATAAGTTCCAAGTAATTCTTTAGAAAAATATTTAACTTTATCTAAGTCAAATAAAGCGCCATCTTGTGACATCTTATCGAAAGAGAATGTAAAATCACGATACGTTAATGTTGGATTTTGTATTTGCCATTCTTCAAAATTAGAATTAGCAATTGTAAATAAATATGTCTTAAATGCATCTATTGGATATCCATCTTGTAAGAAGAAAGAACATGCTGCTTCATTATCTTTTCGTTTTGATAATTTTCTTCTATTTCCATTATCAAGCTTCATAATTACAGGAAGGTGTGCATATTTTGGAGCTTCCCAATTCATTGTATTAAATAAATCTAAATGGATTGGTAAAGAGGATAACCATTCTTCTCCACGAGTAACAATCGTAGTTCTCATAAAATGATCATCGCATAAATGAGCAAAATGATAAGTAGGTAGTCCGTCACTTTTTAAAATAACGATGTCTTGATCATTTTCAGTTAAGGAGAGATGACCACGAATTAAATCATCAACTTCAACTTTATTGTTGTGATCACCTAATGATTTAAATCTAATCACATATTTTTCTCCAGCTTTTATACGTGCGATTTGTTCTTCTAAAGATAAATTTTTACATTTTGCATACTCTCCATAGTATCCAGTAATCTCTTTTCTTTTTTCTTGTTCTTCACGTAATTCTTCTAAATCCTTTGGAGAGCAAAAACAAGGATACGCTCTACCTATTTCAATCAAATGTTTTATGACTGTTTTATAAATATCCGCTCTTTGGGATTGTTTATATGGACCATATTGTCCCTTCTCTTCATCTCCTAAGTATCCCTCATCTGGAATAACACCAAAAAGTGCAAGTTGATCAATTAATTCTTTTCCTGAACCTTGAATTTCTCTTTTGGTATCAGTATCTTCTAGACGGACATAAAAAATACCATTTGATTGGTTAGCTACTTTTTGAGAAATCATAGATGTAAATAAACTTCCTGTATGTAAAAATCCAGTTGGAGAAGGTGCAAAACGTGTTACTTCCGCTCCTACAGGTAATTCTCTCTTTGGATATAGTTTTTCATAATCTTCGATCGTTTTATTAATGTCTGGAAAAATTAAATCCGCTAAATCTTTATTTGTGTACATTGAATCCTCCTAAAATCAATTATATCAATAAATTGATATCTTAGATATTGCATATCTATTTTATCACGTAAAGACAATATTTCTATATATTTGTTTTGTTATTTAAAAATTCTTATATGTGCACTTATATCTCTATAAGTGATAAAAATTATTCCTTAACAAAAAATGAAGTCATAACTTTTGTCTTAAAAATATAATTTTTAATTGAAATAGATGTGTGTAAATGTTATCATTAAATGCGATAACTCAAAAGTAAGACATTTACGGAGGTTACTATGGATAAAGTATTAAAAGCAATTAGCAATTTTTTTAAGAAAATTTGGGAATGGGTTAAAAATACCGCTTGGGTTCAACCAGTATTGATTGTTTCTTTAATCTTCGCAGTTATTTTTTCAATTAATCCAATTATTAAAGGTGTTAAGAGTGCCTTAAATAGCGGAAATAAAGATGGAGCTTTCTATAAAGCTCATAGCAAAGACTTTAATGAAAAGAATTTCCTTGCTCTTAATAACGAAGAATGTATAGCAATTTTTGTTAATTTAGAAGATTCAGGTAAAGAAACAGCATATTCTTATGAAAAATTCGTTAAAAATTTCTATTCACAAACAGATAACGCAAAGATTTATGTGTTCAATACAGGTTATAAAGATAACGATAAAAAAGAAAAAGAACGTATCGAGACTTTAATTGACACACGCATTCATGATACATATGCTGACTTATATAATTATAATTTACCAACAGATAAATTTAACTATGATATTAAATATTCTGGATGGGATTCAAATGGTGAAAACGAATATTTACAAGGTAATTTCGATAAGACATTAAACAATCCAACTTTTGTTAAATATAAAGATGGTAAGCCAATTGACATAAGATTTGATTTATCATCATATAAAGACAAGAACGATAATCCAATTAATGAAGTCACAGTTCTAGTTGACTTATGGAATGGTGGAAATAAAAACTAAGCGTGAGGCTTAGTTTTTTTCATACTCAATATTATTTCTTAAGCACCATTTGATTGCGATGTTCTTTAAAGAATCAGCGACAAACTTTTCATAATCTTCCTTAAGATTTAATTCTAATAACGCCTTTTTAAATCTTTCTTTTCGTTTGTACCCTGAAAAAGAACGAGTCAATTTGGGATAGATATTTTTATCTTTATGATAAGAATCAATATAGGCTCTAATTAATTGATTATTACTTACTGGATTTTTAATGTAGATAAATCTTTTATCTTCGTCTTTTAAACATTCATTTAGTCTTTTAATGCGATTGCTTCTTGATAAAAGAAGTTCTAGCTTATTAGGATAATGCTCATTAACTTCTAATTCATACTCATCTTGCAAAAAGAAGAAGCTAAATTCATCATTAACTTTATCATAATAAGCAAAACGATCTTCAGAAGCATATTGAGTTGGTTGTGTGTTTTTTAATACTTCAATTACTTTATTAATATTCATAGGAATTTCCTCAATCTTATAAATCATATAATAAATTATATCACATAATAAAACGAGGTCAATTAGCTATCTTTTCACTATTTTTGCGTCGTATTTGGTTTCATTTTGCCATAGCAGATGTTTTCTTCCTCTTGGCTATATGTTGAATAATACACAGGTCGAGGAATATAATGATGAACATGCTTAATATTAACTGGGCATATAATTGGTTGTTCCACATAATAGCAATAATTCTTGATACATTCTCTTGGTTCTAGAACTATTGGTTCACATTTACATGGACACGAACATTTCCTTTCGTACATAAAAAAACCTCCTAATCACCATAGAATATGCAGGAGGCTATATTTTGTTTAATGTTACTTCTTATTTTTTTGAAACATTTCTACTACAGAAACAGGAACTAAAGGAGAAATATCCACATTTGATTTATAAAATTCTTTAATTGTAGAAGAAGAGATAAACCCTTTTCCAGTTGACGCCATCATAAACACTGTTTCAATAGATGAATCAGCATATTCATTCGCAGCCGCTAATTGGAATTCAAATTCAAAATCGGTAACCGCGCGAAGTCCTCTAACAATAACATTTGCGCCTAATTCTTTAGCTTTTCTTACTATTAAATCAGAAGTAAATACCACTTCTACATTATCAAAAGAAGCACATGCTTCTTTCATCATATAAATGCGTTCATCTATAGTAAAAAAGTATTTCTTTCCTGGATTAATAGCTACACATACAAATAATTTATCAAATACTTTTGCAGCTCTTCTAATAATATCTAAATGACCGTTAGTAACCGGATCAAAACTTCCTGGATAAATTGCTATCTTCATTTCTACCTCCATAAAATCGTGACATGAACTATGCCATATCGATAATGTTTTGTTTTTGTAAAACGAGCATCGTCTTCAAAAGGAAAATCACTTTCTAACACGATTATACCATCTTTTGAAAGTCTTTGCTCTTTTAGTAAATAAGATATTACTTTTTCATAACTATCTTTTTCTTTATAAGGAGGGTCAAGAAACACTAAAGAAAATATTTCATTAGAGTTTTGTAAATATGACATATATTCATTTTTGATTACTTCTGTTTCTTCTTCTATTTTTAGCGATCTAATGTTTTCTTTTATTGTTTTTATCGCTTCAAAATTATTATCAACAAAGACGCATTTTTCGGCGCCACGTGATAAAGCTTCTAACCCTAAAGCACCAGATCCTGCAAACAAATCAAGAACAGTTCTATTTTGAATAAAGAAGCCTAAAGAAGACATCAATGCTTCTCTAACTTTATCCATAGTAGGGCGAGTGGAGATAACATTAGGTTGCTTTAATATTAAATGACGATATTTCCCCGAAACAATTCTTATCATAAATCTAGCCTCTTTTTATTTTGAAGAACAAGAGGAAGAAGAAAAAGGTTTAGTAATTTTATTTAAGAGAGCATACTCTAAATATCTTAAAGGTTCATTCACTTCTTGTAAGCATTCATAATATTTCTTTACTAAAGGGTGCTCATCTAACTTCTTCTTTGCTTCAAATAATTCTTTTTGTTTCATTTTCGAAATAGGTGATGTTTCTTCCTCATGATTCAACAATGAAGAATATTCTCTTTCTAATCTCTTTAATTCCTCACTGAGTCTAATAACTTCTTCATCATTTTCTAAAAGATTATTTAATTCTTTCAACTTTTTTCTAGAAGGATCATTCTTTAAAAGATTACTTATTTCTTCAATTTGTTCATGAATATCTTTCATCGTTATCACCGCTTTAATTATAGGGTTAGAGCAATTCTTTTGCAAGTGCAACCATCATGCTTAAATCTTCGATTCGATCCGATAAGTGCTTCCTTCTTTTAGTTTTATATTCTTCTTCAAATTCTTTAAATAAAAAAGGATTATAAGATAGAGCACGATGAAAAGAAGGATTCTCTCTTAAGAAAAGAAACATATCCTTATTTAAATCCATCTTTAGAATCAAATCATTTCTCACTAATCATCATCCTTAATAAATGAAGTATTCTTTTTTCTTGAAGGCTCTACAGAAGTTACTTCCGAAATAACATTTAAAATCTTTTTCATGGAATTTAAACCTTCCGCGACCTTATCAATATCTACACCCTTAAGAGCGTCAAAAAAAGAAGTGATGGTACTAGCAGTTTCCTCTTCATTTTTACTTTCATTCATATGCTTTAAAAAGACAGGATCCTTTTCACCATTTTGTAAATAACGATCATAAAGTTCTTGCCATGTGTAATCTTTATTGTCCACTAAAGTCTTTAGCGATGGATTATTAGCAATAAACTTTTGAAATTCTTCCATTCTATTCATATATATCACCAATACATCATATGAGAAGGAAAAGAAAAAGATTATTCTTTTTGTTTCATTTATAAAACTCTTTCATACATTATAGTAGTTAGGAGGTGCTTTCTAATGTATTACTATGGTCCAAACTATGCATATCCACAAGGAGGATACGCTGCTTATCCTTATTCGGGAAATAATTCTTCTTGGGGTGGCGTATTTGCAATTATCCTTGTTCTATTTATCTTACTTGTCATCATCGGTGTAGGATTTAATCGAAACTACAATCAAAATACTTGTTGTGGAGGGTTTTAACTAACCCTCTTTTTTACGGATTTTAGGTATAAATTATTTTAAAATTCACTTAGGTTTGATAATATATCTTTGCAGGTGATAAATTATGTTGAAAATTGTAAAAGATAATGTAGCAAGCCTACGTGAAAAAAGTGAATTAGTCACTCTTCCTTTATCAAAAGAAGATGAAAATTTATTAAAAGAAATGGTTTCTTATTTAAAGAAATCTCAGGATGAAAAATATTCTCAAAAGCATCATATAAGAGCAGGTGTTGGTCTAGCCGCTCCTCAAATTGGTGTCAACAAAAGAATGTTTGCCATCTATTATACCAAAGAAGATGAAGTGGTAGAATACGGATTAGTCAATCCTAAAATCATTCAAAATTCAATGAAAAAAGTTGCTCTTAAAGGAGGAGAAGGATGCTTATCAGTCGATGAAGATCATAGCGGATTTGTATATCGCTATGACAAGATTGTCATGAAAGCTTACGATGTTGTATCTAAAAAAGAAGTTTTAATCAAAGCTAAAGGATATGACGCTATTGTCCTTCAACACGAATATGATCATCTAGATGGAATCCTTTATTATGATAGAATCAATAAGAAAGAACCAAATAAAGAAATTCCTAATTCATACTTAATATAAAAGTGAGTCCTTTTTTAGCGAAAAAAGGGCTTTTATTAAGACAATATTCTCTTTATTTTTAATATAAACTATATTATACTAAAGAAAAGAGATCGATAACGATAATATTTAGAAAGGTTTATTTTTGGTATGACAACAAAAACAAATTTTATTTCTTCGCCAGTACGTATATTCGCCCTAGGGGGACTTGGTGAAGTTGGTAAGAACACATATATTGTGGAAGATGATGATACATTAGTCATCATCGATGCAGGAGTATTATTTCCTGAACAAGGTTTTTTAGGAATCGATTATGTAATTCCTGATTATTCATATTTAAAAGCGAATAGTAGTAAAATTAAGGCTTTATTCATTACTCATGGTCATGAAGACCATATTGGTGCTATTCCATTTTTACTTCAAAACGTCAATATTCCAGTCATTTATGCACCTCGTCTTGCAGCGGCTTTAATAAAGAATAAATTAGAAGAGCATCGTCAATCAACTAGAGTTAAAATTGTTGAATATAACGAAGATTCACTAATCAGTGTAGGAAGTTTTAGTTTCTCCTTTTTCCGCGTCACTCACTCTATCCCAGATTCTTATGGAATTAGTGTCGATACGCCTCAAGGAAGAATCGTTACTACCGGTGACTTTAAAATTGACTTAACACCAATTGGTCCTGATATTTCTTTAAGTAAGATTACTCGTCTTGGAGATGAAGGAATTGATTTATTATTATCAGACTCTACTAATGCAGAAAAAGAAGGATATACTCCTTCAGAATCAAGCGTTGCCGGTGCGATTGATGAAATATTCAAGATTACTTCCCAACGCTTAATTATTTCTACCTTCTCATCCAACGTTTCACGTTTATCACAAATCACTGATTCATGTATAAAATATAAACGTAAAATTCTTGTCATAGGACGTTCCATGGAAACTGCTTTTAAGATTTCCCGCGATTATGGCTATATAAAAGCTCCTGATTCTCAATTCATTACTGCGGATCAATTAAAAGATTATAAAAATAGCGAAATTGCAATTATTTGTACTGGTTCTCAAGGTGAGCCAATGGCGGCTTTAAGTCGTATTGCTTCTGGAACCCATAATCTTATTAAGATTATTCCTGGGGATACTATCGTCTTCTCTTCCAGCGCTATTCCAGGTAATACTATTTCAATTTTAAAAGTATGTAACGACTTACAAAAATGTGGCGCTAATGTAATTACTAATTCAGTATTTACTAATCTCCATGCTTCAGGTCATCCTTCTAAGCATGAACTAAGGTTAATGTTAAAACTAGCTCGCCCAAAATACTTCATGCCAGTACATGGTGAATTACATATGTTAAAGATTCATGGATTACTTGCAGAACAAATTGGTATTCCAAAAGATAATATCTTTATATGTGGAAATGGTGATGTATTAGAATTATTCCATCACGAAGTCACAAGAAGTTCCAGAAGAGTGGAGGCTGATAATATCTATATCGATGGTAAAGACGTTACTGGTCTTTCTACCGCGGTTATTTTAGACCGTAATATACTTGCAGACGATGGTATGGTCGCAGCTTTAATTGCTATTGATTCTCGTTCCAATGAAGTTCTTGCTCTTCCTGAGATTATCACCAAAGGATTTGTCTATCCTGATGAAAAATCTATTGCTATGATCAATGAATCAAAAGTAATTTTAAAAGATGCTATATCGGAAATCATGAAGAGAAAAACAACATTTGGTGAGATTAAAAATGTCGCTAAATCCGTTTTATCAAGTTATTATTTTAAGCATACTCATCGTAATCCGATGATTATTCCACTTATTATGAATAAACTAGAAGAGAAATAATATGGTCATACTTGCAAGTAAATCACCTCGAAGAATTACTCTTCTTAAAAAAATATTTCCTTCTTTTGAAATTATGCCCGCAGATATTGATGAATACTTATATCCAGAAGATCAACTCTCTTTAATAAAAGCTAAAGCTATTTCCTCTTCTTACCCATCCGCTTTAATATTGTCCGCAGATACCTTAGTAATAAAGAATAACAAGGTATACGGAAAACCAAAAGATGAAGAAGACGCAAGAAGAATGCTTCATGAACTTTCTTCTTCCATGCATGAAGTCAAAACTTATTATTCTATCGTTTTAGAAGAAAAAGGAATCTGTCTAACTAGATGCGTAACGTCAAAAGTATATTTTGCTCCTTTAAATGATGCACTAATTGAAGCATACATCGCAACTAAATCTCCTCTTGATAAAGCGGGAGCTTATGGAATTCAAGATAAAGATTTTCCTCTAATCGATCATATTGAAGGAAGCTATGATAATATCGTAGGCTTTCCTATTGAAGAAATTAAACAAGATTTAATTTCTCTTGGGCTAATTGATTAAACAAAAAATTACCACCTCCGTATTTTATAATGACGGAGGTTTTTTTATGTTTCCTATATTTTTTCCTTACTTGTGGAGCGACAATGATATAAACACATATTTTAAAATTCATAATGAAGAGCGTTTAGGTGGTATCATTCTACCTTTTTTAGGTGGAGTGCTTCTTGGAGGCCTTTTTCTTCCTCGCCCTTCTACTTATGTTCCTGTTAAAACTATTCCTTACTATGGTCCAATAGGTCCTTATTACCAACCACCTTTTTTAAATAATTATGTAGATAGTTCCCCTCAGCAAGGGTAAAAAAAACACATTAGATAATAATGTGTCTTTTCTTATCTATTGATATAAGAAGCAATTTCCTCACTTAAAGAACCAACTAGTAATGTTACTTTTGTCGACATCTTAATTATTGATGATACACCTTGTTCTTTAATCTTTTCTTCATTTAAAAGAGCGTAATCATTAAGCACAACGCTAAGTCTAGATCCTTTAGCCTCGGCGCTTACTATATTTTCTTTTCCACCTAAACATTCAACAATAATACTGATAGTAGAGGAAATTTCTTTATCGATTTCTTTGTTTTTCTTTTTGACTTTTAAAATGCATACTAATACGACAATTCCTACAATTACAGCAATAAGAACAACGCACAAGACGATAAATAAAACTAAATTTTCATTAATTAATTGAAATAATTTTTCCATATTCCTTACTCCTATTACACAATAAATGAACTTCTCAAACGATCAAAATAATCTCTTTTTTTAGTATTTAACAATCTTACTTTCTTATTAGATAATGAAATTGTTAATTCCATATTTTCGCTAGATTTGATCGTAGTGAAAAGATTATCATATCCAATAATACAATTAAAGAAATTACCACTTACTTTGATCACATCTTTTTCTCCTAAAACTAATGGGGATTTTAAAGAGCGATAAGCATTATGATTAATTCCAGCAACTTCACTCATAATAATCGTCTCCATATTAGGATTAATAAGAGGACCATTTAAACTATGATTATAACCTGATGACCCTAGTGAAGTAGAAAAATTCAAACCATTTCCATGATATTTTTCAAGAAGTTTATCATTTATATAAATTTCACTTTTCATTGTTTTATATGGGCTTTCAATGCGCACTTCATTCATCGCATAATACATTTTTTCTCCACTTTTTAAGCAAAGAAGTGATACTTCATCAACAATATTCTTACAAGAAACAATCGCGCTAACAATCTCATCCTCATCAGAAGCAAGATAATCGCATAGAAACCCTAATTTTCCAGTATGGATGCCCACGATTATAACTGTATCTAACTTATTCTCATATTTATGTAAGCTTCTTAATAATGTGCCATCTCCTCCAACAGAAATGACATAGTCTGGATTCTCTTCATCTTCTTGTAGACCTTCATCTAACAAACGTTTTCTTAGAGATTCTTTAACACTTAAAGAGTAATTATTTTTTTTATTTAAAATAAAAAACTTCATATTTATCACTCCTTCTAGATTTATTATAAGAAATATTGTATCATAAAAAAAGCAAAACAAGGAGAAATGTCAAATGAGTTCAAATATAGAAATCGAAGCAAAAGTTTTACTCAATGTAGAAGAATACGAAAGAATTATCGATGTTTTATCACTTGTAAAATATCGTAAAGTAAAACAAATCAATTATTACATTGATACTAAAGATCGTTATTTAAAGAAAAATGGTATCGCTTTAAGAGTTAGAGAAAAAGATGATTTTGAATTAACCTTAAAAACTCCATTAAGCGAAGGTCTTTTAGAAAAGAGTGAAGCTATTACTTGGCGTGACTTTGAACTTTTACAAGATAAAAACATCTTTCCAGAAGGAAATATCAAAAATTTCCTTTCAATTCTAGGTGTAAAAATCAATGAATTAACAATTTTAACATGTTTACAAACAGAAAGAATCGATTTCCAATATAAAGATGGAAAGATTTCTTTAGATAAAAACACCTATTCAGGTGTTGTCGATTACGAATTAGAAATTGAACATACATCGATGGATAAAGCGCAAGCTTTGACAGAAGAAATTTTAAAAGAATGTGGCATTGAGAAAAAGCCTCAAAACCATATTTCTAAGCAAGCTCGTGCTTTAAACATCCTTAACAAATAAGGAGTATTACAATATGGAAAATATATTAAGTGGAGTCAAACCAACTGGTCAATTGACATTAGGTAATTATATCGGTGCCCTACGTAACTTCCCAAAATATCAAAATGGAGAAGATCATGTCTTTGTATTTATCGCCGATTTACACGCTCTTACCTTACCAATTGAGCCTGAAACCCTATATAATAACACACGCGATATTGTCGCGTTCTACTTAGCTTGTGGATTAGATCCTACAAAAGCTTCTATCTTTTTACAATCACAAGTTCCAGCACACAGTGAACTTTCTACAATTCTTGGCAATTACGCCTATATGGGTGAAATGTCACGAATGACACAATTTAAAGAAAAAAGTTCTAAATTAAATGAGAAAAAAATTGGTTTAGGATTATTTACTTATCCTGTCCTTATGGCCGCGGATATTATTCTATATGACGCTAAAAAGGTACCTGTTGGCGAAGACCAAAAACAACATGTTGAACTAGCACGTGATTTAGTCACAAGATTTAATCACCAATATAAACAAGATGTCTTTGTTCTTCCAGAACCAGTGATTTCATCTTCTGGAGCGCGTATTATGTCTTTATCCGATCCTACCAAAAAGATGTCAAAGAGCGACACTAATGGGGATATCTTCTTAAAGGATGACCCTGCTGTTGCAAGAAAGAAAATCATGCGTGCTGTTACTGATTTAGGTAGTGAAGTTAAATATGATAAAGAGAATAAGCCAGGTATTTCCAATTTATTAGTTATCTATTCTTCACTTAAAGAAATCAGCATTGAAGAAGCTGAAAAAGAATTTGAAGGTTTACGTTATGGTGATTTCAAAAAGGCAGTCGCGGATGTAGTATGTGCCAAATTAGAAGAACTTCAAACAAAATATAAAGAAGTTATTGAATCAGGAATTATTGATAAAGTATTAGAAAAAGGAGCTAAAGAAGCTTCTCTTATCGCTAATGAAACATTGAAAAGAGTCAAAAAGGTCATCGGCCTTTATGGAGCAAAATAATCTTTTTCCATGTTTTATCAAAATAAGTTGTAAAGCCAACAATGAGAAGTCCTATAGGTAAAAGATAGACTTCTTTTTGTTTTATAATGTAATGTATATATTCTTCCAAAGAATAACCCATGGTAAATAAAGAGGAGTATATGGTAATATATACCATACCAAGAGATGTTAAAAATACTCCTACAATATAAAGTAATATTCGATATATCACATTAATCACCACTAAAAGTATATGGTAAACATTTAATTGTATGAAAGGAAAATATGGACAAATATCTTATCGCACTAGATATGGATGGTACTTTGTTAAATTCTTCTTTACAGATTGAAAAGAAAACATCTTCATATCTTAGTTATTTAGAAAAGCAAGGACATATTGTAGTAATTGCTTCAGGACGACCATTTCGCTCTATTGAACCCTATTATAATGAGCTTGGATTAACTTCTCCTTGTATATGCTACAATGGAGCATATATTTACTCCTCTAGTCATGAATTTGAAGAGGATGCTTTCTTTATACCAAAAGACGTATGTATCGATGTTGTTTCCTCTTTAGATAGATCACGTCTAATAAATGTGATGTGTGAAAATTCTTCTTCTATGCATCTTCTTCACCAAGATGATGTACTTGGTAAATATTTCTTTATGGACAAGATAGATATTATCTATGGCGAATTAAAAGATACCTTAAAAGATGATCCTAACATCATCATCTTTAGGGCATCTGATGAGAAGGAAGATTTTAAAGAAAACATCACTCAAGCGGTAGAAAAACATGGACTAAAAATTAGATTTTGGTCAGGTCTTTCTTCTTTTTCTGAAATCTATTCTCCATATGTCACTAAGGCTCATGCCTTAAATAAGATTGCTTCTTATTACCACATAAAAAAGGAAAACATCATCGCCTTTGGTGATGCGCCAAACGATTTAGAAATGTTAGAGGAAGCAGGAATTGGTGTTGCTATGAAAAATGCTTCCAGTGAATTATTAAGCAAAGCTAAATACGTAACTCCTTTTGATAATAATCATGAAGGTATCTATCACTTTTTAAAAGAATTCTTTGAAAAATAAAACATCTGTCCTATCTTGCTTTATTAAGCAAGTATTACAGATGCTTTTTTTATTTTATAATCCTAAGAAAGATAAAACAGCTTTATGCATTCTTACTGTCTTAGAAGTGACATCATCCTCAGTTTTTCCTACAGCTCCATAATAGAATTTACATTTTGGTTCTGTTCCAGAAGGACGAATAGCAATAGTTGATCCATCTTTTAAGAAAAATTTTAAAACGTTTGATTTAGGTAAATTGATTTTTGTTTTTGTATTATTCACTAAATCATAATGAGTTAATGAATCAATATCATCATAAGCGACAACTTTATTTCCTTCTAACTCTTTAAAAGGATTTTCTCTTAATGATGAAAGGATTTCATTCATTCTTTCTAGACCTGATTTTCCATCGAAATAAATAGAATAAGAATTATCTTCATGATAGTGATATTCTTTTTGTATTTCATCTAATACCTCATCTAAGCATTTATTTTGTAAACGATAATAATTTACCATTTCTGAAATCATAACTAAAGCTTGCATTGAGTCTTTATCACGAGCAAACGGAGATATTAAATATCCATATGATTCTTCATATCCGAATAAGAATGTAGCGTCTTTCTTTTCTAAGTGTTCTTCTATCTTTTCACCGATGAATTTAAATCCAGTTAATACTGATTCTACTTTAACTCCAAAAGAAGCGGCGATTTCTTCGCCTAAAGAAGAGGTAACGATAGTATCAAATAAAATGCCATCTTTAGGAAGTATTCCCTTTTCTTTTCTTTGACTCAAAATATAATGAATCAATAATGCCCCTGTTTGATTTCCTGTGTACAATACATATTTACCTTCTTTATTTTTGAAAGCAATACCAACTCTATCAGCATCAGGATCGGTAGTTAAAATCAAATCAGCGTTTTCTTTTACTGCATATACAAGCGCTTTGTCATAAGCTTCAGGCATTTCAGGATTTGGAGAAGCTGTTCCTTTAAATTCTGGATCGTGGGAGCATTGTTCTTCAACATAAGTTACATTGTATCCTAATTCGTGGAACAATCTCTTGGCACTCTCTAAACCAGTACCATGTTGAGGAGAATAAACAATCTTAAATCCTTTTTTATTTAATGAACTATTTAATTGAATAGTTTTAACGGCTTCAATATAAGCATCATCAACATCTTTTCCTAAAGTAATAATTTCGCCTACTTCTTTTTCTTTTCCATACCCAATATCAATCTCTGAAGGTAAAGAAGAAATAATATCTAACATTGGCTTAATTTTATCAGGAACGATTTGACATCCTTCTTCATCATAAACTTTATAACCATTATATTCTTTAGGATTGTGAGAAGCAGTGATCATAATACCACCACATGCTTTTTTATATCTTGTAGCGAAAGATAAAACTGGTGTAGGTCTTAATGAATCAAAAATATATGTCTTAATACCGTAAGAAGATAATACCTTTGCGGCTTCTAAAGTAAAATCACGTGAATATAATCTATTATCATGAGAAATAACAACTCCCATTTCCTTAGCATTTTCATATGTTTTTAATAAATATAAAGCAAATGCTGTAGTTACTTTTCTAATTACAAATATATTTAATCTATTACTACCAGGTCCAAGAATTCCTCTCAACCCACCTGTTCCAAATTCAAGATCCTTATAAAAACATTCTTCTATCTCTTTAGAAGACATTTGCTGTAATGAACTTCTTAATTCTTGAGGGATATCAGCATCCATCCACTTTTTATATTTCTCTTCAATAGATAACATATATTATCCTCCTTAGATAATATTAGGCTTTACTTATTAGCATAACCAATATAAATTATGCTTAATAATTCAATCAGTTCTTACCCGTGAATAATTATAACAAAAAGTATATTTTCACATAAATAAAATTAATGTATTTTCTTAATTTTTCTTCGTAAAACCACAAAAAAAGACGAATAATGACTTTTTTCGTCTTTTTTGCATATATTTATTTGTTGACAAAAGCTACAATTATTGTTCTTTTCTTATTTGAGAAAGAATTTTTTCTTCCTTTTCATTTAATGGACAAACAAATTCTTTATTTGATAAATAAGATAAAATGCCTTCCACTTCATCAAATTTCATCTTATATGCATGAAGAAATTGCCCTTTATACTTAAACTTCTTCTCAAAGATTCGATTTGTTTGAATATTTCCATATTTTCCATCTCCCACAAGAGGATGTTTTATGCCTTGAAAGTGAACTCTTATTTGATGAGTTCTTCCCGTGATTAAAGAAGCTTCTATCAGGGTGTAATATTTAAAATTTTCTTTAACTTCAAATTCAGTTAAGGCTTCTTTTCCTCCTTGGGAAACTGGTTTTACCATTACTATACCTGCTTGCTCATCCTTAAATAAAGGAAGATCTATTTTTCCACCTGTTGATAATGTTCCACATACTAAAGCTAAATAATATTTATGTAAGGAACTTCTTTCTTTAAACATGTCCTCTAAAGCTTGTAATGATTTGATATTTTTACCAAAAATAACAATACCTGATGTATTTCTATCTATTCGATGTGCCGGTCCTGGAACAAAGCCACTTTGTAAGTGCGGATTATATTCTCCTTTTTGATATAAATACGATAAGACCATATTAGACAAAGTCATTCTTTTTTCATGCTCATCTCCATGAACTAATAATCCTTTTGGTTTAGAACATACTAGAATATTTTCATCTTCATAAATAATATTAGGCATATTCTTTATAAGTGTTATATCAACTGGTTTATTGAATTCTGAAAGCTGTTGGTCGCTAACATAAATTTGGATTATATCCCCTTCATGAATAACGACATTTTTATTAACACGTTTTCCATTTATCTTTACGTCTTTAATTCGAAAGAGTTTTTCAATAAAACTTAAAGGAGCTTCATTTAGATATTTCTTAACAAATTTAAATACAGTTTGTTCAGCTTGTGATGATGAAATAATTATTTCTTTCATAAGGCTCCTTTCTTTTTGTTTTTCCAAAAATGATTATATCACACATCTTTATTTATTTTAATGATGACAATCAAATTTTTTTATTGTATAATCATAATGCTTTGGAGAAATACCCAAGTGGCTGAAGGGGCTGGCTTGGAAAGCTAGTAGACTGGTAACTCGGTGCGAGGGTTCAAATCCCTCTTTCTCCGCCAGTACGGAATCTTGTCTCTGATATAGTATCAGAGATTTTTATTTTTTTGATCGTTTTGTTTTATGTGTCAAAATATTCCTCGTTCGAACAATCGTACACGCCAAATTTCAACACCTAATATAAAAGAAATACTATTCAGCATAATAAAATGAATCGTATTTTTGAGATAATCCGCCAAAAACCGCCAGGGAGAGTTCAACCCATCACTTCATTTTTTTAATCTCTTTTGAGTATGGAAGCAATTCTTCTATTGGTTTTCTGTTTAGATTATTTAATACATAATCCCCCTAAAGTAGTGGGCTTTCCGCACTATTATTTGTCATAAAAACATAACCATATAATGTGGCAACGTTGTTTTTACTCCAACCTTTCCATTTCTACCACCTATCAATTTATAAGCAATAGACGGATTAAATTTTTCAATGAATGAATTAAACGAAACTGACGCGGAGTTCCCTGCTTTCACTTCTACAGGAATAACTTCGGCGTTCTTTTCTATAACAAACTCCAATTCATGCGTATCGTCCGGTTTATAATAGTATAGAGTATATCCCTTTTTAACCAAACATTCTGCTATAATATTCTCATAAATACCGCCTTTTGCATTGCCTTTAATTGTATTATTCAATATAGCAAGCTTTGTTTCAAAACCATACATACACGTTAGAAGTCCTGTATCGTTAATATATAATTTGAATTGGTCCTCATTGGCATTTGCAAGTAAAGGAAGATATGGTTCATGAACGTTGTAGCAAGCATTAACTATATTGGCATCTTTAAGCCACTTAATACTTCCCCCGAACTTTCTTCTTGTTTGTCCTTTCTCTACTGTAGAATATTGAAATTTCTTTATTTCTTTTGCCAATTGTTTTGGAACGGCATCATAGCACATTCTCACGTATTGTTTCTCTTTGCCTTTTGCGTGTTTAGAAATATCATCTTGATATTCTGCTAATATGTCTAATTGAATTCTCGCCACTCTATTAAAATCTTTGTTTTTAGCAAAGTCTGCAACGACTTCCGGCATACCGCCAACAACCATAAATTCTCTAAATAAAGACTCGTATTGGTTATGAATACCCTCAGGTATTTGTTTGTCTAGTTCAAAATACTCTCTCAAATAGTTTATGGCTTCCGCCCCATATCCATAAGCCCATAAAAACTCTTCAAAATCTAAAGAATACATTGTAATTTGTCTTTCATATCCTACGGGAATAGACGTAGGTGCTTCTACCAAATCGTCATCATCGTCGCTATACGATAAGCCTAACAATGACCCCGAAGAAATAACGTCGTATCTCATATCTTCCGCCAAAAACTTAATCGCCGTTCTTGCATTAGCACAATACTGAATTTCATCGAGAAATATCAAGGTGTCGCCTGCAATCAGTTCTATATTAGGGATATACGCCGTCATTCTTTTATAGATTTCATCCGGTGACAACTCACCTGCAAAAATCTCTTTCATCTTAGGTTGTTTATAAAAATCTATATAAATGAACGTCTTATACTCGCTTTTACCAAATGCTTTAACAATATAAGATTTTCCCACTTGTCTAGCACCTTTTATCATTAAACATTTTTTCAATCCGTTTTTACGTTCTTCTTTCCATTTTAGTAAATCATCATATATTTTTCTTTTTAACATACAATCGCCTCAACACTATTCTATATCTTTTTTTGTCTTTTGCAAATAGCTTTTGCATAAAATCGTTATATCATTTTCTTGTTTTTTGCATAAAATCGGTATATGTTAATATTAAATTTTGCATAATTTCGACAAATAAACAATTTGCAACTAAATTTTTTTATGTAGTTGATGAAGAAACGAATTTGAATCCCAAAAACTTTAGATAAGAGTAAAAATGTGCCAATCGGTATATAAAAATCCCTAGATAAAATTTATATAATAATAAATACTTTAGATATTATTATTCAATGGAGAATAACATCTTTAAGCTACGGAACAATTGACTTTTTTATTATTTTTCCGATTAATTTTTTATTTTTCTTCCGATTGTATTTATAACAAATCTCCGATTTAATTTTCGCTTTTCTTCCGATTTTTATGTTTGTTCAAATAGTTAACTGCTCTAACAAAGTTTTCAACAAGTTGAATTTCATCTAAAATAATATAATATTGAGCATTATCATCTGATGCTATATTTTCAATATATTCTCGCAACTTTCCCTATTCTAACAAACATTCATTTTTTTATCATCTAATTCTATAAAAATGATATGAGATTTATCTACTCCTTTACTTAATAAATAATTTGCGAATATTGTGTTCAACAAATAAGATTTACCAGATCTCCTCAACCCAGTAACAATTTTTATTTTTGATGTTCCAATACGTTCTATCAATTGATTTAAATATTTGTCACGAGCAATCATGCAATAATCCTTTCGTAATTTTCTCCAATATTGGAGTTTCTTGCGATTATTATCTATCACATCTTTGATAATTTGCCAATAGTATCAATGGGAAATTGTGTTGTTATGAATGACAACAACTATAAGGAGTGAACTACCCGGTAATTGAATTACCAAGCATCGATTTTGTGATGGTAAACCATCACTCCTCTGGCCGTCCCAGCCTTATACTGCTACCTATTTGTAGATTACACAGATACATTTATTACTCTAGGATTTGATAATCCTTTAATTGTCATAGTTATAGCTAAGCATTGGATATAAGAGAATAATTAACATATGCATAATAATTATGAGAATAATAAAAGAAACTCTAACTCTTGTATAAATACAAAAGACTGCGAGTTTCAATATTCAATAATTAATAAATAAAATTCATTAACTATATATTTTAAATTATTCTTATAATCCTATTATATCTATAGGGCAATAATATACTTCATCATTAATTGGTAATACTTTGTCAGATGAATCTATAACTAATCCAATATTAATATTCTTTTTAAACTTTCTTAATACAGTAAATCTTTTATTATGACTAACTGGATTAATGCCTTTTTTTATTTCAATTGGATAAATAGAATCATAAAATTCAATTATTAAATCTACTTCATATTGATCTTTATCGCGATAGTAATATATGTTATCCACATTTTGATAATTATTATAATATGATTTGATTATTTCAGACACTACATATGTTTCATAAAATGCGCCAGAAAATGTACTTTTTTCAAGCATTTGAGCATTAGGCATACCACATAAATAAGCACATAATCCTGTATCCATAAAATACAATTTAGGAGTTTTAATGACTCTATCTGAAATATTTGGTGAATAAGGACGAATAATCTTTATAATTCCTGATGTTTCTAAAATGGAAATCCAATTTTTAACTGTTCTAGCATCGATTCCTACACTTCTTGATATTTCATTATAATCTAATTGACATGCAGTTCTTAAAGCTACATATTTCATAAAATTCATAAAGGTTGTCTCTTTGGATGCAGTTATAATCTTTTTTACATCTTTTTCTATATATGTTGAGATATATGATTTAAAAAACATATCCCTATTTGGTTTTAATGTAATATATTCTGGCATACCTCCAATCATCATATCTTCAAATATTTCTTTTCTAGATCTATAGTTTTTTAGCAACTTATTTTTTTCTCTTAATATATTTATTTCAGAATCAAAGTGGCTAAAAGATTCTCTTTCTTTAATTTCATTATATGATAAAGATGATAAATTAAAAACACATGTTCTTCCCGCTAATGATTCTGTTACTGCATCTTGAAGTTCATACTGATTTGACGCTGAAATAATGTAAAGTAGCTTTATATGATCATTATTATCTAGACACTTTTTCTTCATTTCATCTATTTCAATCTTAATGTATTCTAATAGATTAGGAGCTTTTTGAATTTCATCAATTATTAAAGGATGAGAATAATATTTTATAAATCCTTTAGGATCTCTTAAAGCATAATCTCTTAGTTCTATATCATCTAATGTCACATAGTTAATATTAGGGAAAACCTTCTCAATCAATGTTGATTTACCAACATGTCTATGGCCATAAATAGTTATAAATTCGTGGCGAAAACCCATAGGCTTGCCTATGGGATGAAAGCCACTTT
>SAMEA3663025__coassemble_538_pt1 | contig 25718 bp, 21 predicted proteins | sample SAMEA3663025__metabat2_high_PE_042 | metagenome-assembled genome bin SAMEA3663025 (sample SAMEA3663025) | pig gut metagenome | biome: pig gut; feature: pig-associated habitat; material: faeces | place: France | collected 2012
CCTAAAATGTTTGAGGGGCTCGGCAAAGCCGTGGCCCATGGAGGAAATTATGAAAGTAAAAAAGTATATTAATTTTTTATGTGCAATTCTTCTTGGTTTAACGGTTATTAATGAGTTTAGAATTAATACGATTAAAAATGATTTAAATTCGTTAGGAAATAAATTATGCTATATCATTTCAAGTCAACTGGGAGTAGATGATAAGGTTATTTCATATTTGGAAGAACATGATAAAACCGCTAAACTTACATATGCTTCGAACCAACTACTATCTAAAGGAGAAGTGTTTTATTTTGAACTTCATAAAAAAATTACTACTTTCTTAAAAGAGGAGGAAGTAGTAATTTATAAGAATGTTATTTTAGGAGCATATTCGATAGTATAGTATCAAAGTCATGATAAAGTTGCTCTTTAGAATAATCATTATTAATTAAGAAGTCACACTTATGAGCGTTTTTATCAAATCTAGTAGATGAATTTAAGAGTAGATCTTGATCGATATTAAAACTATTTCTCGATCTTAAGTGATTGATTTGTGTTTCTTTTGAACAAGTTATACCAATAATGTAATCAAAAAGAAGATTGAATCTTGTTTCAAACATTAAAGGTACTTCTACGAATACAAATTTTTCCTCCTTGTTTTCTTTGATAAACTTAATGATTTTTTCTTTGATTAAAGGATGGATGAATTTCTCTAATTCTTTTTTCTTATCATCTGATAGGGAAATAATATTTTTAATATATCCATATGATACATTTCCTTCTTTAGTAATCACATCATTTCCAAATATTTCTTTTAATCTAGTAATGATTTTTTCTTGCTTATATAAATTTTTAACTTCATCATCGCAAGAAAATATTTTATAACCTTTTTCCTTTATATAAGTTAACAAGGTAGATTTTCCCGATGCAATTTTGCCCGTTATTCCAATGCTTATACAAACATTTTGACATTTTGGACAATATGTTGTACCTCTTCCATGAAGCTTATCTTTAAGCATTGTGGATGAACAAAATACACACTTTTTTCCTTCTCTTCCATAAGCCATTAGTTGATTTTGGAAGCGACCATCAACTCCTTTTTCAGGATGATAAGAAGAAACGGTAGATCCGCCTAAGGAAATGGCAAAATTTAAAGTATCTTTACTATGTTGTAAAATTGTTTTACATTCTTCTAAAGTGATAGAAGATGATTTACGATATGGATTTATTTTTGATTTAAACAGGACCTCATCAACATAGATATTTCCAAGTCCAGTCATAATAGTTTGATCAAGCAAAGAAGCTTTAATTTCAATAGATTTGTTTTTTAATTTATTATAAAGATATCTTTCATCAGTAATATCAAATGGCTCAGGTCCTAAAGAGGATAATTCTTTCAAATTATATATTTCTTTTGTTGGAGCCATTTTCATAATTCCAAATGAACGTGAATCATCATAACAAAGTTTTTCATCATTATCTAAATGGAATATTACACGTGTATGAGAAATGATATTATCATTTTCTTTTCTTAGAATATATTTTCCTTCCATTCGTAAATGAGAAATAAAGGAAAAATTATTACTTAGATTAAATATTAAAAATTTTCCTTTTCGAGCAATAGAAATTATTTTTGTGTTTTTGGTATTAGTGATGAATTCATCTAAAGGAGAAAGAATCATCCTTGGTAATAATACTTCACTATAAACAATTGTTCTATTTAAGTAATTTTTTTCTAATGTTCTTTTTACAGTTTCTACTTCTGGTAATTCTGGCATAATATCACCTACTTACAATCAAACCATGTTCTACCAAAGTCACCATCTACTTTAAGTTTGACATCCAAACTAGTAGCATTTTCCATAATATCTTTGATTTTTGGTAAAATAACTTCTTTTTCATCTTTTGGAACTTTAAAAATTAGTTCATCATGAATTTGAAGAACCATTTGTGTTTTATATGAAGAGGTGGAAAGCATTTCATCAACTTTAATCATAGCTATTTTGATTAAATCAGCAGCACTTCCTTGAATTGGGGCATTCATCGCAGCGCGTTTACCAAATTCTCGTGTCATATAATTACTTGATTTAAGTTCGCTTATATATCTTCTTCGTTTATACAGGGTTGTAATATATCCATTTTGAGAAGCAAAATTAATTACATTTGTAAAATACTCCTTAATTTCTGGGTATTTTTCATAAAAAGTTGTAATAATTTTTTTAGCTTCCGAAGGAGAAGAGGAAATCTGTTCTGATAGTCCCCAATCAGAAATACCATATATAATTCCAAAATTTACAGCCTTAGCTCTTCTTCTTAAAGATGGGGTAACCTCTTCTTTTGTAACATTAAATACATCCATTGCGGTTTGTGAATGAATATCACCATCATTATTAAATGTATCAATCAGTTTTTGACATTTACTTAAAGAAGCAAGAATGCGAAGTTCAATTTGAGAATAATCTAAAGAAAGAATCTCGTAATTATCATCATCATAAAAGAAAGCTTTTCTTACTGCTTTTCCTTCTTCGGACTTAACGGAAATGTTTTGTAAGTTTGGTTCAGAGGAAGAAAGTCTTCCTGTTGAAGTAAGAGCTTGATTATAGATAGTATGGATTTTTCCATCATCATTAACAAAATTTAATAATCCTTGGGAATATGTAGAAATAATTTTTGAATATTTACGATATTCAATGATTAAAGGTATCACTTCATGACGATTCTTTAATTCATTTAAGATTTCAATAGAAGTGGATTCTTTTTTATTTCTTGGTAGCCCTAGTTCATCAAAAAGAACGTTAGCAAGTTGCTTAGGAGAAGCGATATTAAACTCATGACCCACGATATCATAAATAGAAGAAGTGATATCATTTAATTTTTTTACGTATTCATCATTTAGATCACTTAGAACTTTTTTATTTAAAGGGAAACCATTAATTTCCATCTTAGCAAGAACATTGCATAAAGGTAGTTCGATTGATGTAAATAGCTCATATGAATCTTCTTCTTTTAATCTTTCGATGATTTGTGGCTTTAATTTTGCTAAATGATAAGCCATATTAGCAAACATATCGTCATTTTGTAACAAAGAAAAATTGTTTTGTTTTAATATATTTACTTCATAAAAAGCGTAGACGCTAACTGGAGAAGTTTCTACTGATGATCTAAGTAAATTAGTGGCAAGAGTAAGATCAAATCCAACTCCTTTGACGTCAAAACCATATTTAGATAAACTAACTTTTAGAGCTTTAAAATCATATGTGTCTTTTAAGATATTTTCGTCTTCAATAAACTCTTTAAAATCTTTGTCCTTTTTTGCGTTAACGAAAGGTAAAACATAAACACTAGAAGAGCAAGGAAAACAAAAAGCATTAATTGGTGCAAAATTATAGTTTCCTCCTTCTTGATCAATAATTATGGTTGAGCAAGGAGGAATATCTTTGAATTTGCTAACGGTGATTATATTAAAATCATCATCGTTATTAGTCTCTTCTTTTATGATTCTTTTATCTGTAGGTTTTAATTTTTTTAAAGAAGAGAAGAATTCATATTTAGTAAAGAAAGATGATAATTCGTTAAAATCATATCCTTCATATTTTAAATCTGAGATAGTAAATGGTAAGGAAATATCAGTGATAATCGTGGCCATTTCTTTACATATTTTTCCACTTTCTTGATTTTCTAATATCTTTTGGGCTTGCTTAGAAGTTTGACTTTCCATTCCTTTGATAATCTCTTCTAACGAACCATATTGCTGAATGAGTTTAACGGCACTCTTTTCACCGATTCCAGGAATCCCAGGAAGATTATCTGAAGGGTCACCCATAAGGCCTTTAAAATCTCTAATTTGAGACGGAGATAAACCCATTTTCTCTTTGAGAGATTCTTCATTCATAGTTTCAATATCGGATAATCCTTTTTTTATCATCTCAATAGAAATATTATCATCGATTAATTGTAAATAGTCTTTATCTGAGGTATAGATATGAGTTTCGATATTATTTTTACTTCCGAATTGTTTAGCAACAGAACCAGCGATATCGTCACCCTCATAACCATCTAATTCATAAAAGAAGATGCCCATAGCTTTTAGATAATCTCTTGCTAAAGGTAATTGAACTTTCAAATCTTCATCGATTGGTTTTCTTTGAGCTTTATAAGTGTCTAATTGTTCATGACGAAAAGTCTTTTTACCAGTATCAAAAGCCACCATGATGTAATCATCTTTTTTTAAGGATGATACTAGTTTACTAATCATATTAGAAAAACCAAAAATGGCGTTGGTAGGGAAACCCTTTTTTGTGCGCATGATATCACCGCGGAATGCAGTGGCGTAATATGCTCTAAAAAGAAGAGAATTACCATCTAATACATATAATTTCATTTTATTTACCTCCTATAGGTTCAAGCGTGTTTACGATGAATGAAAGAGTGTTTTTGTTATCTTTTTTAAAGTAACCTTCAGCAAAAACACATTCATTTTCTTTTAAATAATGACCATAACGTAAGAAAACGTCGGGAAACATTACTCCTCTTATAGAGGAAGAATCATCATAACAAGTAAAATAAGCCATACGTAAAGAGTCTTTTTTTGTTTGAGTTATATTGACTTTGCTTAGGATAAAGGCAATGCGCACAATAGAATTTTTCTTTTTTGCTTCCATAATAGGAAGGCATTGTTTTAAAGATATTTCTACGCTGTATTTACTTAATTTTGATGAGCCAAGTTTAAATCCTAAAGTTTCTTCTTGACGTTTGTTTACTTCTTCTTCATCATCTTCTATCTCATCAATCACAACTTTCATGAAATCTCTTTGTGATTCATTGAAAAGTAGATCTCCTCCACACGCTAAGGCATATTCAGCACTTTTCATAAAAGAAGGTAAAGCTTTTAAAAGTGAAGTTCGAGAATGATTAAATAAATCTAAGGCTCCTGCATTAATTAAAGCCACATAATGTTCCATAGGTATTTCATATTTGTACATTCGATACATTAAATCTTCCATAGAAGTAAAAGGTCCATTTCCTCTTTCATGTATTAAAGATAGACTAGAATTTAAAGATAATCCTTTGATTTTAGATAGAGGAAGAATTAAAGAAGAACCTTCTCCTACAAAATTAAGTGTCGATTTATTGATTGAAGGAAGGGTAACAGATAAAGAAAATTCTTTTAATTCTTTCTTATATATGTAATAAGTTTGATCATCTAGAACTTCAAAATCTAATAAAGTTGCATAGAACTGTAAAGGGTAATTTGCTTTTAAATATGCCATTTCATATACAATCCTAGAATAAGCCACAGAGTGCGATTTATTAAATCCATAAGAAGCAAAATTGTAAATCAAAGAATAGATATTTAAAGCATCATTTTTACTAATTTGATTCTTCAAACAACCTTGAATAAATTTTTCTTTCATTTGGAATAATAAATTTTCATTCTTTTTGGATATAGCTCTTCGGAAATTATCGGCTTCAAGGAAAGTAAATGATGCACATTTTTGACAAATTTGCATGATTTGTTCTTGATAAATGATAATGCCATAAGTAGAAGAAAGAATATCTTTTAAAGAATCATGAATATAAGAAATTCTAGCGTTATAATTCTTTCTTTGCGCGAATAAAGGAATCTGCTTGATTGGTCCTGGACGATATAAAGCAATCATATCAGAAATATTTTCAAAACGGTCTATTCTTACGTCCATAATAGAAGATGTCATTCCTTCGCTTTCAATTTGGAATATTCCTTTTGTTAAACCTTTATTTAAAATAGAGAAAGTTTTTTTGTCTTCTAAAGAAATTGAATCTAAAGAGAAGGAAGGAGTTTTTTCTTGGATTCTCTTTTGTATTTTATCGATAATGTTCAATGTTCTTAAACCAAGAATATCCATCTTTAAATATCCAAGTTCTTCTAGATATATAGCTTCATATTGACAGACGATTTTGTCGTCTTCTTTATTTAATGGTAGGGAAGAAGATAAATCTTCATCATTAATAATGATTCCAGCAGGGTGAAGGGAAGATTGACGAGGTAATCCTTCAATCTTTTTAGCAAGTTCAAAAATACTACGTAAATATGGACTTTGAAGTAGTTTTTGAAGTTCTAAAGAATTTCTTTCTCCTTCTATAAGTTTAGTTTTGGAGTCTTTAAAGAATGAACAAAGTAAATTAATATCAGCATTCTTATATTTGCTATCATAAACTCTACCAATATCTCGTAAAGCTTGTTTAGCACCAATAGTTTGGATGGTGATAATATCACACATCCTATTAGTGCCATATATACTACGTATATGCGATATTACTTCTTCTCTTCTATTATCAGCAATATCGATATCAATATCTGGTAAAGTGATTCTATCTTCATTTAAAAATCTTTCAAAAATTAAACCATATTCTAAAGGGTTGATAGCGGTAATTCCAAGAGCAAAAGATACTAACGAACCACATGCAGATCCTCTTCCAGGACCTACGGGAATATCATTACTTTTTGCATAGTTTACATATTCTGACACGATCAAAAAATAATCTAAATATCCCATCTTATCAATGGTGTCTAGTTCATAATTTAGACGTGAAATATATGTATCATTTAAAACGATGTTCTTTTTTAGTAAATTATTCTTGCATTCTTCAAAAATAATTTCCTTCTTATTTCCTTTTAGAGGATAAGATAATAAATTACCTCTTTTTTTATAAAAAGTAAAAGAAGTATCTTCACATAATCTATAAGTATTTTCAATTTCTTCTTGTGTATATACTTGGACAATCTGTTTTTCAGAGAAGAAAAAGAATGGCCCCGTTAATTCCATAATATTAGATTTCTTATCATCTTTGATGCATTGTAAAATTGATAAAGTTAAAGCATCATTCTTTTTACTATACAAGGCTTTTGGATATGCTAGCGGTTTATAATTATGATTTATACAAAACTCACGAGCCGCATTAACAACTACATCATCCTCTTTAGCATATTTTTCTATTCCTATATAAACATCTTCAAAACCATCTTGTACCTTAAAACATAGTCTTTCTAATGTTTCTATTTCTTGGTTTAATAGAAGATCTCTAACTACTATATTTGAAATAGTAGGAATAACTAAAATTAATCCTTTTTTGTGATGATTTAATATTTCTAAACTTAATTCATCTTTATGATAAATTAACGAACATAGTGATTTATAACCTTCTTCATTTTTTACATACACACCAAAATAGAAACTTCCTTTGTCAGTTTCAAGAATCAAGGTTGTTCCATATATAGGAGTAAGATGATTCTTAGAAGCTAAGGAAGTAAAAGAAGGGAATATAGATGCATTACTATAATCTGAAACCGCGACAAATTTTAAATTCTTAATCAAAGAATTAGCGATGATATCTTCCACCTTTAAAGCGGAAGAAAGAAAAGAATATCCCGAATAGACATGTAAAGGAATATAGTTCATAAAATCACCACCTTTTTTTATTATATAAAAAAGAACTGTGATAAAAAAGTATTTTCGCTTATTTATAATTGCAGTTACTAAGTGTAAACTTTATAATAAGGAAAGAAAAGGTGATACTATGAAAAAAATTACAGATAAAGGGCAATTGATATATTCTTTTGTGATGACTATAGGATTGTTCCTTTTCTTTTTCCTAGATATATTTATCAAAAGAAATGATGGAAGTAAGTATTCTTTTTATGAAATGATGAGCCGGATTTCTCCTTCTGGAATCGTATTATGGGTTTGTACATTTTTTATGATAATTTTTGTATTTATATTAAGTATGATTCAGTCGTTTATCACCCATAAAAAAGATGCTTATACAATTATAAAACAAATCACTTGTATAGTGATGATGATTATACTAGCTATAGAAATAAAATGCGTCAATAAAGTCACATTAGCTTATGCTCATATTGATAATCTTCATTACTGGGCAGTTATTGTATATGCATGTATTTATCCTATTGGCTTATATGTTTGTGATTATATTCATTCTGTTTTAACCGCAAAATAGTCTCAAAAAATCATTAAACATCCTCTACAAAGAAAAAAATGTTATAAGAGCAGTCTATCAGTTAGTGTCCGCTGATAAACTTTTTTGTCACTATATGGTAAAATATATACAATTATAAAAAAATGAGGTGCAATATGAGAATAGTAAAGGTAATCATCGTTATGTTATTGTCAATGGTATTATTTACAGGGTGTTCTGGCTGTGAAACGCCTCAAACAGTATATTTAATAGGAGAGGAATATACTTTTGAAACCATAAAAGTAAAATTGGAAAATGATGAAGCTAAGGAGCAGTTTGTCTTATATTATGAAGTATTAGCTCAAGATGAGAGTACACATTACTTTTCATTTACAATAATAAATAATACTGAAACATTGAAAAATAGTAATCAGTTTAGTTATAAAGATAATCTTGAATCAGAGATTAGCTTTAATGAAAACGGATATTATGAATTTAGCAATAGTAAAACATTTTATATATCCTATAAAGAAGCAAATGAAGAAGTTAAGAATCTAATTAAAGATAAGAATTGTAGCATAGAACTTCCAATAGGTACTTTTACATTTTTAATAGAACAAAATTAAAGACATACAAGGGTAAATTATAAAATTAAAAAAACATACAAAGAAAAAAATATAGAAAAATAAAAAAAATGTTGATTTTAATTTGATTATTACTTATAATTCACATTGGTTGAAGTTTTAGTGCTTCAGAAGGGGTGATTATAAATGCCAAAAACAGTAGTACGTGACAATGAATCATTAGACGATGCATTACGTAGATTCAAGAGACAAGTTAACAAAGCTGGTACACTCGCTGAAGTACGTAAACACGAATGTTACTTAAAGCCAGGACTAAAAAGAAAAATGAAGTCTGAAATGGCTCGTAGAAAATCTTATTAATAGAAATGATTAAAGATTGGGTTATCCAATCTTTTTCTCTTTTATAGGGGGCTTTTATGATAATAAAAATAACAAATGAACTTTCTTATAACACCGATAGTGAAGCACTTTTACTTCTTGATAAAGAAATTGGATACGTCAATATTTCTCTTTATGATAACCAAGCAAAAATGTATATATTTATTGAAGAAGAATATCGTTTTCATAAATACGCGACGCTATCATTAAACGCATTAATAAAAGAATATTTAAAAAAAGATAATGTTGATAGAATTGTTTTCTATGTAGAAGGTTCTTCTCGCCCTGGACTAAATCTAATGGGCAAATTAAATGTTTATTATGTGTATTTTGATGAAGAAACAAATGAACATGTTTATGCTGTAGATAAAGATTATTTAGCAAATGAAAATAAAAAAGAGAAAGAATATTTTGATACATATGATATCAATATGAATAAGGTCGATTTTGTTTGGGAAAGAGGGAAAAAATATCCTTCATCTTTATATCATATTGTCGTTAGTGTTCTTCTTATAAATAAAGATCAAAAAATTCTAGTAACTTTAAGAAATCCTTCTAAAACTCATCCATTATGTTACGAAATAACAACAGGATCAGTATTAAAAGGAGAAACACCTCGTCAAGGCGCTGTAAGAGAAGTAAAAGAAGAAGTGGGCATAGATTTAAAAGAAAGTGATTTGATAGAATTTGGAAGAGCGGTAATAGAGGATATGCACGTATTAGCGTATGTTGCTTTCATCGATTTTGATGAATCACATATTATTTTAGATGAGAATGAAGTTATAGATTATACGCTTCTAACATTTAATGAATTTGCTCAAATTATCGAACATAAAGATTTTCATCCTTTAAATCGAAAGATAATCAATAAATCTAAGAAGAAATTAAACGAAATAATAAGTAGACACTTCGCTTCTTAAAAGACGATAAAATTAATGCACAATAGAATACATTCTATTGTGTTTTTTTCATATATCCGATTAATAAAATTTTGATTTTAATATTATTTTATATTTATTAAATATGTCTTGCACGCTAGTAAAACATAATATATAATTAAGCCGTTGTTTACTAATACTAAACAAATAACTTAAAATTAAAAAACTTTTAGGAGGTGAATGCTTAATATGGAAATTGGAAAACGTATTAAAGATTTAAGAATTCTTCTTTCATTAACTCAAGAGGAATTAGCAGCTAGGTGTGAACTAACTAAAGGCTATATTTCTCAACTTGAAAATGATCTTGTTGAACCTTCTTTATCGACATTACAAGATATTGTTAATGCTTTAGGAACAAATATGTCTAGTTTCTTTATGGAAGAAGATAATAATGAAAAAGTTGTATTTAAAAAAGATGATTATTTTGAAAAGACAACGCCTTCATATTCCTTAATGTGGTTAGTAAATAATTCTCAAAAAAACGAAATGGAACCAGTCCTTGTGTCTATTGAACCACATGGAGAAACTGAAATTGATCATCCTCATGAAGGTCAAGAATTTGGCTATATTATCGAGGGTGAACTAGTCTTATGCATTGATAATAATAAATATCGAGTTAAAAAAGGTGAATGTTTTTATTTTGATTCGTCTAAAAATCATTATTTAAAAAATGTTAAAGATAAGACGTGCAAAGTCATTTGGGTTTCTAGCCCGCCAAATTTTTAAGGAGGATATAAAAAATGGGTGAAAATGAAAAAATTATCGAATTAAAAAATGTTAATAAAATTTTTGGTGATCATGCTGCGGTAAGCGATTTTAATCTTTATGTAAATAAAGGTGAATTTGTCACTTTCCTTGGTCCATCTGGTTGTGGTAAATCTACGACTTTAAGAATGATTGCTGGCTTTGAAATTCCAACGAGTGGAGAAATCCTTTTAAATGGTGAAGATATTTCTTCTTTACCACCTTATAAAAGACCAATTAACACTGTCTTCCAAAGATATGCTTTATTTCCTCATTTAGATGTATATGGAAACATCGCATTTGGATTAAAACTTAAAAAGGTTCCAAAGCAAGTGACAAATAAAAAAGGTCAAACTGTTACAAAAATGGTCAAATTAAGCCAAAAAGAAATCGATGAAAAGGTAACAAGAGCTTTAAAAATCGTTGATTTAGAAGAATTTGAATGGAGAGATATTTCTACTCTATCTGGTGGTCAACAACAACGTGTTGCTATCGCTCGCGCTATTGTTAACGAACCTGAAATTCTTTTGCTTGATGAACCTCTTGGCGCATTAGATTTAAAGATGAGAAAAGAGATGCAAATCGAATTAAAAGAAATGCATAAAAAATTAGGTATCACATTTATTTATGTCACTCACGATCAAGAAGAAGCACTAACTATGTCAGATACAATTGTCGTTATGAAAGATGGAGAAATTCAACAAATTGGTCGTCCAACAGATATTTATAACGAACCAAAGAATGCTTTCGTCGCTGATTTTATTGGAGAATCTAATATTTATACTGGTATCATGAGCGATAAGAAGAAAGTAAAATTCTTAGGAAAAATCTTTAAATGTATCGATGATTTCCCAAAAAATGAGAAAGTAGATGTAGTAGTTCGTCCCGAAGATGTGATAATCACTAAAAAGGGTGAAGGCGATGTTGATGGAAATTTAATTTCTAAAGTATTTAAAGGTGTTCATTATGAATATACCATCATGGTTGGAAATTCTGAGGTAATCGTTCAATCAACAATCGACTATGCAGTTGATCAAGTTGTAGGTCTTCAAATTGGTGAAGACGCTATTCACATTATGGGTAGAACTATGACCACAAATAAATTTGAAGGTTATATCGATAATAAAAACAATGTTGTCTTTGCAGATGGAACATGGGAAGTTGATGTTACTACATTACTTGAAGGCTCTACACTAGATGAAGAAGGCTATTTAGTGGATAAACTAGGTAAGAAATACGATTTGAAGAATGCTGATGTAGAAATAGAAGTTGGATTCAATGATATTGAATTATTCGATAACGACGAAGATGGAACAGTATGCGGTGAAGTCGTTCAATTGATTTATAAAGGTGATCACTACCAAGTAGTAGTAAGAACAGAAAGTGATGACGATTTTGTATTAGATACAGAATTTACATACAATGAAAATGATAAGGTTAGTGTAAAAGTAGATCCTAGTAAGATTAAGATTAGATTAAAAGGAGATATCGCTAACTATGAAATTTAGATTTCAAAGAAAATATTTATCAATTCCTTATCTTCTATTCTTATTACTTTTTGTGGTCGTACCTGTTTTTGTTATCATTTATTATGCTTTTACAAATAAAACTACAGGACAATTTTCATTTATTAACTTTAAAAATTTCTTTGCAAATAGCACAAATGTGCAAGTGCTATTAATATCTATTACATATGGTATTGTCAATACGCTTTTATGCCTATTAATCGGTTATCCAGTAGCTATGATTTTAGCAAATAAAAAATATAATAAAAACAAAGTCATAGTATTACTATTTATCATGCCTATGTGGATTAATTTCGTCATTAGAACCGGAGCAACACGTGACGTTTTGACTTGGCTTGGAATTTCAGGAGGTTACTATCCAGAACTTGCTACCATAATTGGTTTAGTTTATAACTATTTACCATTTGTCATACTACCTTTATATACTACAATGCTTAAAATGGATCGTAATCAAATTGAAGCGGGTATGGACCTTGGTGCTAACCCTATTCAAAATTTCTTCCGCGTTATTTTACCAATGACAATGCCAGGTATTGTTTCTGCCGCAACAATGGTATTTATGCCTACAATTTCTTCATATGTCATTTCTGATATTTTATCTGAATATAACGTAGTATTATTTGGAAGCTACATCGATTTATATTTCACTCAAAATAACTGGAACTTTGGTTCATTGATGGCTCTTGTTATGTTACTTCTAATTGGAATAAGCGTCTTTATAACAAGAAAATTCTCTAAAGATGATAATACGGAGGCTTCAATATGGTAAAGAAAATATTAGCGAAAACATATTTATATTTTATTTTATTCTTAATGTATTTACCAATATTTGTATTGATAGTGTTCTCATTTACAACTTCAAATAATATTGGTGTTTGGGATGGTTTCTCATTCCAATTATATGTTGATTTATTTAAAAATAAGGCGATTATGTCCGCTATTGGAAATACGATTTTAATCGCGGTTGTATCAGCTATTGTTTCAACTATTATTGGTACATTAGGAGCAGTTGGTACATATTATTCATCAAAAAAATATAAGAAAATGGTAGAAACTATTACCCAACTTCCAGTTGTTAATGCCGAAATTGTCATGGCTCTATCTATTGCAATCTTAGTTGTTGCTTTATCTTGGCAGTTTAATTTCTTTACGCTTCTTGTGGGACATGTTGTATTAACTGTTGCATTTGTTTATTTAAACGTTAAACCTAAATTAGCGCAAATGGATCCTAGTACTTATGAAGCAGCACTAGATTTAGGAGCAACACCTAAATATGCTTTATATAAAGTTGTTTTACCTGATGTAATTCCAGGTATTATCTCTGGATTTATGATTTCCTTAACTTTATCTTTAGATGATTTTATTATCACTCAATATTTAAAAGCTCCTCAATTTGAAACACTTTCAACTTACATTCAAAAAATGATTTCTAAAAGACCTATTCCAAATGAGATTAGAGCATTAACAACGGTTATATTCTTATTCGCAGTTTTGGTACTTATTATCAACACTTTATTAAGTAATAGAAATGCGCGAATAAATGAGAAAAAATTACAAAATCGTAGAAAGGAGGAGAATTAATATGAGCAAGAAATTATTTGCTTTATCTCTTGTTTCTTTATGCGTTTTAAGTTCCTCTTCCTTCTCTTTAATTTCTTCCTCTTCAAAAAATATAAAAAGAGCAAAAGAAGAACGTTCCTTTGAAGGACAAGTACTAAATATATATAATTCAGAAGATTATATTTGTGATACTGATGGTGATGTGATCGGTATTATTGATGGCTTTGAAGAACTTACAGGCGCTACTGTGAATTACTATACTTTTGATACTAATGAAACTATGTATAATCAATTTATACTTCAAAAAGATGCATATGATTTAATGTGTACTTCTGAATATGTTATCCAAAAACTAGTTAAAGAAGATTATATTCAACCATTTAATTTTGATAATATCCCTTCTTATCGAGATTATGCTTCTCCTGAACTTAGAAAAAGATTATCCAATATGATTGTCACTACTAAAGATGGCACAAAAAAGATTGATGATTATGCAGTTGGATATATGTGGGGAACGCTTGGCATTATCTATGATCCTGAATATATCTCTAGAGAAGACGTTAAATCATGGGATATATTTTGGAATAAAGATTATTATAAACAAATTCAAGTTAAAAATTCTATGCGTGATACTTATGTTATTGGTATTATGCATGCTTATAAAGAAGAATTATGTGCAAATAGAGAGAAATACTTAAATGGAGAAATAAACGTTGAGCAATATAACGCTGAAATACAACGTATATTTGATCTTCACGAAAAAGATGACATTGAAATGGTGAAAAAAGAATTGATGTCATTAAAAGAAAATATCTATGGTTTTGAAGTAGATTCAGGAAAAAATGATATTATTACTGGTAAAGCAAAAATGTCATTACAATGGTCAGGTGATGCTGTCTATTCTATTGACGTAGCTTTAGAACAAGCCGATAAAGTTTTAGAATATGCTATTCCTGAAGAAGGCTCTAATATTTGGTATGATTGTTGGGTTATGCCAAAAGGGGCAAATGTTGAACTAGCTGAAGCATTCTTAGATTATATTTCTACTCCAGAAAGTGCTGCGAAAAATATGGATTATGTCGGTTATACTCCTTTTATAGGCGGTGAAGATATATTTGAGTTAGCATTAGATTATTATGGATGTCGCGAATTCGATGAAGAAGTATGGAATGAAGTAGATGATGCTGTATATAAAGATGGCGATTTCTACTATTGCATTAAGGATGTTGATCAAGAAGGAATCGATGTAACTAACGAAGAATATTTTGAAAAAATGGATGAAGAGGAATATCCAGAGCCATTTGATATATCATATTTCTTTGGTGATACTTTAGATTATCCCGCTATTATTTACCCTTATCCTGGATGTGAAAATCAATTAGAATGTCAATATCCATCGGAAGAAATTATTTCTCGTTGCGCAAACATGAATGATTTTGGTGATGCAAATGCTGATGTAATTATCATGTGGGGTGAAATAAAAGCTTATACAAATATGACTCCATATTATGTTTTCTTAATTAGCTTCATCGGCGTTGTGGGAGGAATTGCTATCTTCTTCTTTATCAAAGATAGAACCTCACTTCGTTATAAAAGAAAAAAAGCATCTAGAAAATAACGTTTATCATTATTAATTGAAAAAATACCTGATGAAAAGGAAAGCAAAATCTTTCCATTCATTAGGCTTTTTTATTTGATAAATTTTGAAAACATATAAAATATTTTAGTTTATAAAGTTGACTAAAGAATAGAGCAATATATAAAAAAAGGAACCAGCATAACGCCAGTTCCTTTTGGTATACAGCTATTATAACTTTCTGTTGTAGAATTCAACGATTTGTGATTCTGTAATTTCTTTATTTAATTCGTTTCTTTCTGGAATACGTGTGTATTTACCAACCATTTTTTCTTTATCTAATTCAAGATATGGAGCAACGATTAATAATGATTCTAAAGCTTCTTTAACAACTTTTAATTCTTTTGAAGATTCTTTTAGTGTAATTACATCACCAACTGAGCAAATGTATGATGGAATATCAACTTTTGCACCATTTACTGTAATGTGACCATGGTTAACTAATTGTCTTGCTGCTCTTCTTGTTTTTGCAAAACCAAATCTGTATACTAAGTTATCTAATCTTGATTCTAAGATTTGCATAAATTTTGTACCAGTGACAGCATTCTTATCAGCTTTTGCAATTTTGAATAAACGTTGGAATTGTCTTTCAGAAACACCATACATCATTCTTAATTTTTGTTTTTCAATTAATTGTTTTCCGTATTCTGAATTTTTCTTTCTCTTGTTTTCGCCATGTTGGCCAGGTCCATAAGGACGTTTTGCTAATTCTTTACCTGTTTCTAATGTTGAGAAACCAAGGCGACGTGAAACCTTCCATGCAGGTCCAGTATATCTTGACATGTTTTTTTCCTCCTATTTGTCTAAAATATATTTGCATTGACAAGCGGGTATAAATTCCATTTCCTCGGATGAAATACATTCGCATTAATTAGCTTAGTTACTTATATAGTAAATCATCGGACAGGTATGTATTTATATGCTAATACACATGCTTTATAATGATATTACAAAATTGTAACTAAAGTCAACAAAAATTTGAATTTATAATAATTTTATTTGAGTAAAGAATTAATGAGTTTATATGTATTTATACATATAGTATTTAAAAAATGATTCTTATCTTCTTTTAAAAAGAATGCTCATAGTGTATAATCAATAGTTGAAGGTGATTTTTATGTTTTTAGCAAGTTTAAAACAAAGTACAAAACTAACGTTATTAATTTCTGTATTAGTAATTCTTGTAGTTTTATCTTATTTATTTTACGTTTTTATTATTAGAAGAAATAGACAAAGGAAAATTGCACGTGATTTAGAGAAAAAGTATCATCATATTCATGAAATCTTATCAGATGATATCATTGAAAAATCAATTGAAAGAGTTCATAACATTTCTCTTGTGAATGAAGATTACGTAAGCTATTATGAAAAATTTGAAGCACGTAGCCAAGAAATTCTAGAAGTTAATGATAAGGATTCGTATATAATCATTACTAATTTAAATCAAACTATTGCAGATAAAAAATTCCGTGGTTTAAATTCGTTTTTAGATTCCGCTAAAAAGACAGTTAGTGAATTTGAAAAATGTGTCAATGGTCTTCAAAAAGAAATTAATGATTTATTAGCTAAAGATGAAGAATTTAGAAATAAAGAAGTTTTTTTACAAAGACAATATCGTGAGATCAAAGAAAAATATAGCGCTCACGAACATGAGTTATCTCTTATGAGTGAAGTCTTTACTAAAATGTTTACCAAAATTGATAACATGTTTGCAGAATGTGAAGAATTGACTGATGCAGGACGTTATGAAGAATCGACAGAAAAACTACCTCTTATTAAAAAAGTATTAGATGAATTATTAGAAAGATTTGATGAATTACCAGCTTATTGTATGCGTATTTCCAATATCATTCCTGATAAAATTGAAAATATTAATGCTCGTTTTGAAGAACTTGAAATTGATAAATATCCTTTGCATCATTTAAAAGTTATATCAAAAACAGAAACTTTTAAAGAAAGATTAGATGCACTAACAAAAAGATTACTTGCTTTCAAATTAGATAAAATTAAGAAAGAACTTGATGAAATTGATAATGAAATTTTAGAAATAATGAAGAATCTTCAAAATGAAGAAGATAGCAAAATCTATTTCGATACAAATTGGCAAAAGATATATTCATCAACTTTTGAAGTAGAAAGAAAGTTCATGAAGTTAAAGAGAAATTTACCTCAATATAAGGAAATTTATCTACTAAAAGATAAATACTTAGATAAAGTAGATGAACTTGAAAATGATATTGATAAAGTGGGACAAATTAAACGTGATTTAGATACATATATGCATTCTTCTACTAAACAACCATATTCTTTCTTAGTTATGAAAACTAAAGATTTAGAGAACGAAGTATTGCGTATTGATAGCATTATCAACGAGTTTAATACATATTTAGGCTCTCTTAAAGTAGATACAGAAAATGCTTATTCTAAGATATGTAAATATTTTATCCTTTTAAAAGATGCTCAAGCAGAAGTAAGAGATATTGCTGTAAATGAATTCTCATTGTTGATGAAGAATCGTTTTGACACAGCTTACGACTATTTAGAAAGAATCGGTGATATTATCAAGGTAAAACCTATTGATGTTGCCGCAGCTAATGAAACTTTACTTGCTGCTGATGAACTTATCAATGAACTTTTAAGAGATGTTAAAAAACAATCAGGTGAAAGACAATATGCGGAAGAAACAATCGTCTATGCAAATCAATATTTACAAGATTTTGCCGAAGTATCTTATACCTTAAAATCTGCAAGTGACTCTTTCTTCCAAGGTAACTTTACTGATACTATAAGTGAAACAGTGGGAATGATAAGAAGAATTCGCCCTGAAGTAGCAAATGAAGAATAATAGGCTTATAAAATAAGCCTTTTTCATTCTTTTCATACAATGAATTAGGAGGTTAGTATGATTTATTTTGATAATGCTGCAACTACTCCAGTGAGTGAGGAAGTTTTATCTAGTTTTGATAAAGTGGTCACCAAGTATTTTGCAAATCCCGCATCAAACCATAAATTAGGACAAATAAGTGCTGATTTAGAAAAGAAAGCACGTGAACAAATCGCAAAACTCTTTTTGGTTGAAGATAATGAGGTCATCTTTACTTCAGGGGCAACAGAATCTAATAATTTAGCTATTAAAGGTGCTGCTTTTAGATATAAGAATCGTGGTAATCATATTATTACTACTAATATTGAACATCCTTCCGTGTTAAATGCATTTGCTCTTTTAGAGGAGCAATTTGGGTTTAAAGTTACCTATCTTCCTGTTTCTAGTGAAGGAACAGTAAGCGTAAAACAAGTAGAAGATGCTTTACAAGATGATACTTTTTTAGTTTCTATCATGTCTGTTAATAACGAGATTGGTTCTATAAATGACGTTGAGGCTATTGCAAAAATGCTAAAGAAATATCCAAAGATTTTATTTCATGTTGATGCAACTCAATCGATTGGAAAAATAGATATCTCACTTAAGAATATTGATTTATTATCAATGTCCGCGCATAAGATAAATGGATTTAAAGGATCAGGAATATTGATTAAGAAAAAGAATATTGAATTAGTTCCTCTTCTTTCAGGAGGCGGACAAGAACAAAATATTCGTTCGGGTACTAATAACTTTCCTTATGAAGTTTGTATATCTAAAGCACTAAGAATCGCTTTACAAAATAGAGAAAAACACTATCTCTATGTTAAAGAATTAAATGATTATCTTAGAGAGAAACTTTCTTCTATAGAGGGGGTAAGTATTAATAGTCCGCGAAATGCATCACCTTACATATTAAACTTTTCTATTAATAAGAAAGCTAGTGTAATAACTGAAGGTTTATCAAATGAGGATATATATGTTTCAACTAAATCGGCTTGCTCTTCTAAACACAGCCCTTATTCTTATGTAATAAAAGCATTAGGAAAGAGTGAACAAGAAGCAACCAATTCCATAAGGATTTCTTTTAGTTATCAAAATACAAAACAAGAAATAGATATCTTTTGTCAAAAGTTACAACATTTACTAAATACTATAAAATAAGGAGCAAATATATGTTTAAGCAATTTAAAAAAGAATATAAACAAGTACTAAAAAATATTAAAAAATATCAAAAAATCGTCGTTTTTAGACATCAAAGACCTGACTATGATGCCCTTGGTACACAACTTGGCTTAGTTACATGGATCAAAGATAATTTTCCAAGTAAGGAAGTTCATTATGTAGGAAAAAATCATTCTACATTTATGCCTTATCTTTATCCTTATATGGAGGAACTTGACGATGATGTATTTGAAGGAGAATTTCTTGCTATTGTTGTAGATACTGGTAATTCTTCACGTATTGATGATGAAAGATATAAAAAGGGAAGTACAATTATTAAATTTGATCATCATCCTAACATAGAACCATATGGTAGTATTAATATTGTGTATAATGAATTATCATCTTGTGCAGAACTAGTTAGCGATTTTTTATTTAGTTGCGGAAAAAAGTATCCTCTTTCTAGACTTGCCGCTAAATATTTATATTCAGGAATTGTAGGAGATACCGGTAGATTTTTATTCTCTTCCGTTAATGCTACAACTATGAGAAATGCTGCTAGATTAATGGATGTAGGTATAGTTCCTGCAAGAGATGTATTTGATGCGATGTATGAAAAAGATCTTGCATCTATTGAACTTCAAAAATTTGTTTTAAATCAATTTAAAGTAACAAAAAAAGGCGTAGCTTATTATGTTCTAGAAGATAAAGATTTAAAATCTTTAGGTATCGATTCAGAAAGAGGAAAAGAATATCTTTCTATCATGTCTGGTATTAGAGGTGTACCTATTTGGTTCTCTGTAACTGAAGAAGTGGAAAGAGGCACTTATCGCGTCTCTATAAGGTCAAAGATTTTAGATATTTCTTCAGTTGCTAGTAAATGGCGTGGAGGCGGTCATATTAATGCTTCTGGAGCTACTTTAAATACACTAGAAGAACTTCCATTATTAATTAAAGATTTAGAGGAACTTATAAAATAATGAATGTAGAAAAATGGTTGAAAAGAAATTATATTGATTTAAGTAATAAAACCATAGTGGTCACAGGGGCAAATTCAGGAATTGGTCTTGAGACTTGTTTTCATCTTGCTTATTTAAATGCTTCACTTATTATGGCTTGTCGTAATGAACAAAAAGCCTTAGATGCTAAAAATAAAATTTTATCTAAATATCCGTCCGCTAATATCGAAATTATTAAATATGATCAATCTTCTTTTGCTTCTATTTCATCATTCATAGAAAAGATAAAAGATATTAAAATAGATGGTTTAATTTTAAATGCAGGCGTATATTTTCCTAAACAAGATTATAAAACTGAAGATGGTTATGAACTTACATTTGGTACTAATTATTTAGGAGTATATTATTTATTAAATCATATGAAAGAAAAGATGGAAAAAGATGCTACTCGAGTTGTCATGGTCACTTCTTTAACCGCATATTTAAGCTCTTCTAAAAGAAAGATATCTTCCTATAAAAAATTATCAAGAAATAAAGCATATGGTTTTTCTAAATTATGTCTTTCTCGTCTTTTTGTATCTTTATCTTCCTCAAGCGTTAATGCAACATATCGTTTAGTCCATCCTGGAATTACCGCTACTAATATATTAAATAGTGACAAGACAGGATTTCCTTCTTGGTTTTCAAAATTAGGTCATTCGTTCCTATATTTATTTGTTCATAAGCCATCAAAAGCTAGCTTATGTTCTGTGCTAGGATTAATTGATCAAGATGAATATAAAAAGTATATTGCTCCTCGAGGTCCTTTTGCTATTTCTGGATTTCCAAAGAAAAAAAGAATACCTAAAAAATATTTTTATAAAGATGTAGAAAAAGAAACTTCCTCGCTTATTAAGGAAAGAAAAAATGAAAGCGTTAGTAATTAATGTAATAGTTTCCAAAAAAGAGAATTCTCCTATCAAAGAAATGGAGAATCTTTTGGCAACTTTAGATATAGACATTGAACAAATATTGACACAAAATGTTGATGTAGTTCATAATTCTTATTATGTTGGAAAAGGATTTTTGCATCAAGTAGGATGCTATGCAAGAGAAAATAATATTGATGTCATTGTTTTTAATAATGATCTATCTCCATTACAAATAAGAAATATCAGCGATATCACTTCTAAAGATATTATGGATCGAAGTATGGTTATTATCAAAATATTCCTAGAAAGAGCTTCTTCTAAAGAAGCGAAACTGCAAGTGGAAATGGCATCTTTAAAATATTATGCATCTCGTTTAATAGATAAGGATCATGATTACTCACAAGTTACTTCTGGAGGAGCGGGAGGACTTCAAAATAAAGGTTCAGGCGAGAAAGAAATTAATATAAAAAAATATTTGATTAGAAAAACTTTAAAAGCTAAAGAAGATGAACTTAAAAAGATTGTTCAAAATCGTCAAAATCAAAGAGCTTCTAGAAATCCTTTTTTACCGGTGGTTGCAATTGTTGGTTACACTAATGCTGGTAAATCAACTTTATTAAATAACTTTATACGTTTAACAAAAACGACTAAAAAGGAAGAAATTTTAGAGGAAAATCGCTTATTTGCCACATTAGACACAACCACTAGGTTCATTAAGGTTGATCATCATTATCCGTTCTTATTAACTGATACAGTTGGTTTTATTTCTTCTCTTCCTACTACACTAATTAAGGCGTTTAGATCAACTCTAGAAGAAATTAAAGATGCATCTTTATTAATACATGTTGTTGATATATCTTCTTCAAATTACTTAGAAGAAATTGAAGTAACTACTAAAACTTTACAAGAAATTGGCGTAGGCGAAAAAGAAGTGGTCTACATCTATAATAAGTATGATTTAGTAAATGAAAATGTAAAATTTCGTATTATGAATGATGATGAATTACTTGTTTCACTAAAAGATGAAGAATGTATGGAACAAATTTTGAAATTGATAGATCGAAAACTAGAAGACTTCTATGTTGAGATTGAACTATATATTCCATATACTAATATGAATGTTTATTATGAGATATTAAATAAATATAGTATCATCGAGGAAAAAGAAGACGCTAATGGAATCACTATTATTGCGCAAATTAGTAAAAATAGAGTAAAAGATTATAAAGAGTATTTTATTTCTTCTTTATACTAAAAAAACCGTTTCTCTAAATAAAATTGGGAAACTTTAGGAAAATGTCTCAAATAAATAATGTACATGCATTATTTTAATATAAATTTATTTTGTCATTCATACAAATTGGATTGAAGGAGCAAATATAAAGATGTAACATAATATTAGATAAAGAAATTGAGACATTTATCATATTTATTTTATTTATGAAAGGAATATAAGAATATGGGGAATAAATTCTTAAGATTATTTTTAATAGTGATTTCATCTTTTGCTGTTTCTGTTGGACTGGCGTCATGTAGTGTAAATAATATGTTTCATAGACATAAATATAATCAACAAGTAGTAACAGATACATATAAAGTAAGTAACGCAGATTGTGAACATGGTGTAACATATTATTACTCTTGTAGTTGTGGCAAACAGGGGACAGAAACATTTGAGTATGGAGAACCTTTAGGTCATGATTATCTATGGGAATATTTTGAAATATGGAATGGGATATATGTGCGTAAAGGAAAATGCTCAAAATGTGATAAAATAAGCAAAATAAAAATTTATCAAAGTGTTAATAATTTATTATTTTCAGTCATTAGTGAAGAAGAAAAAACTTGTGAAGTAATCGGATATAAGAAGTATTATAAAGATGAAGGAGATAATATTATTTACATTCCAAAAATGTGGAATGGCTACAAAGTAACCTCAATTGGCACTGATGCTTTTAGAAGTTGTGACTCCTTAAGTACAATCGTGATACCAGATAGTGTAACCTCAATTGGCAAATGTGCTTTCTGGTATTGTTCTTCCTTGAGTACAATCGTGATACCAGATAGTATAACCTCAATTGGAGACAATGCTTTCTATGAATGTTCCTCCTTAAGTTCAGTAACAATAGGAAATGGTGTAACCTCAATTGGCGACTATGCGTTCAGTTATTGTTCCTCCTTAAGTACAATCGTGATACCAGATAGTGTAACCTCAATTAGCAACTCTGCGTTCAGGTATTGTAACTCCTTAAGATCAATCATAGTAAAAGAAGGAAATACTGTATATGACTCAAGAGAAGATTGTAATGCAATAATAGAGACTTCAACTAATACTTTAATTACAGGTTGCGCTGATACAATAATTCCAGATAGTGTAACATCAATTGGCAACTCTGCTTTCTATAATTGTACCTCCTTAAGTTCAATCATGATACCGGATAGTGTAATTTCAATTGGTAACTCTGCTTTCTATAATTGTACCTTATTAAGATCAATCGAGATACCAGATAGTGTAACATCAATTGGCAACGAAGTTTTCTATTGTTGTACCTCCTTAGGTTCAGTAACAATAGGGAACGGTGTAACATCAATTGGCGACTTGGTTTTCCATGGTTGTACCTCCTTAAGATCAATCGTGATATCAGATAGTGTTACATCAATTAGCAGCGAAGCTTTCAGTTTTTGTACCTCCTTAAGATCAATCGAGATACCAGATAGTGTAACATCAATTGGCAACTCTGCTTTCCATGGTTGCTCCTCCTTAAAATCAATCGAGATACCAAATAGTGTAACCTCAATTGGTAAAGATGCTTTCACAGGTTGCTCCTCCTTAAAATCAATCGAGATACCAGATAGTGTAATCTCAATTGGCAAGTGTGCTTTCTATGAATGTACCTCCTTAAATTCAGTAACAATAGGGAAAGGTGTAACCTCAATTAGCGACTTAGCTTTCCTAGGTTGTACCTCATTAAGTACAATCGAGATACCAGATAGTGTAACCTCAATTGGCAAATCTGCTTTCTATAATTGTACCTCATTAAGATCAATCGTGATTCCAAATAGTGTTACCTCAATTGATGGATTTGCTTTCTATGGTTGTTCCTCCCTAAGTTCAGTAACAATAGGAAATGGTGTAACCTCAATTGGCAACTCTACTTTCTATGGTTGTTCCTCCCTAAGTTCAGTAACAATAGGAAATGGTGTAACCTCAATTGACAGCTCTGCTTTCTCAGGTTGTTTATCCTTAAAATCAATCGAGATACCAGATAGTGTAATCTCAATTGGAAAATATGCTTTTTCAGGTTGTTCCTCCTTAAGTTCAGTAACAATAGGAAAAGGTGTAACTTCAATTAGCGACTTTGCTTTCAAGGGTTGTACCTCATTAAGTACAATCGTAATACCTGATAGTGTAACCTCAATTGGCAGATATGTTTTCTGGAATTGTACCTCCTTAAGTTCAATCGTGATACCAAATAGTGTTACCTCAATTGGTGAATTTGCTTTCTTAGGTTGTTCCTCCTTAAGTGATGTATACTATATTGGTTCAAAAGAACAATGGAATGCTATTAGTATTGATTCGAATAATGTTGAATTAAAATCTGCTACTATCCACTATAACTATATAGGTTAATAACTAATTAATAATAGAAAGATACTTCATCTTGAAGTATTTAAAGTTTTTATACTTATTCAATCCATAATATTTAGTTGATAAAATCAATATGAATGTAATTCACCTTTCCATTATAAATTACCATATTAGATTTTCCTTTAATATAAATATAACAAAAAAGTAGACTTTGTACTTTTTTTGTACATTGTCTACTTTTATAATATCACTTCATTTCTGAGCTTTTTTCTTACTTTTTTAAAGAAAGATATTTTTCATATACTTCTTTTGTTATATCGTCAACGCTTCTTTCTTCTGTAGAAATGATGAAATCAGCAAGTTCATCTACATCTTTAAATGATTCTTTATCATTTTGTAGACGAGACGAAATATCTTCCTTTTTATCTAAGCGTGATTCCATCCGTTTTTGACGTGTTTCTTCGCTTGCTGTTAGATAAAAGATGACGATTGATTTATCATTTAATTCTTTATACTTTTTTACACCTTGAGGGTCTAATATACAGCACTTATCATCTTGGATTTCTTTTTTAGATGAACCATATAAGTTAGAATTATAACAAGCAGTCTCTACAAAGGCACCTTGTTCTTTTAATGATAAAAACTCTTCTTTGGTTACAAAGTAATAATCGACTCCATTTACTTCATTTACTCTTTTAGATCGGGTAGTGTGAGTGATTACTTTTTTTATTGAATAGGAAGAAGCAAGTAGCTTAGCTACTTCTGTTTTTCCACATGCTGATGGTCCATATAAAATAATCATAATATATACCTCTATGGTATATATTTTATATTAAGTTGAATAGAAATTAAATATAATTTATAATGTTTTTGTTTAGGAGAAAAGTGTGGAAATAGAAAGAATAACTAAGCACGACAAAAAAAACTCATA
>SAMEA3663025__coassemble_594_pt1 | contig 22820 bp, 21 predicted proteins | sample SAMEA3663025__metabat2_high_PE_042 | metagenome-assembled genome bin SAMEA3663025 (sample SAMEA3663025) | pig gut metagenome | biome: pig gut; feature: pig-associated habitat; material: faeces | place: France | collected 2012
CTTAGCCTTTTAAGTGAAGGTGCGGTGATATTCTTATCACCGCACCTTCACTTAAAAGGCTAAGGATTTCATCTATTGAAGAAAGTTGTTTAAGCGATGAATTTATTTCTTTATTACAAACTTCACCAGTCATTGCTCATCACTTGCATCTTCCTCTTCAAAGTGGCTCTAAAACAGTGCTTGAAAGAATGAGAAGAAAATATACTAAAGAGGAATTTTATCTAACAATAAAAAAGATTAAAGAAGCAGTTCCTGATATGGCCTTTGCTTGTGATGTTATTGTGGGCTTCCCAGGAGAAAGCGAAGACGAATTTAATGAAACGTGCGAATTTATAAAAAAATGTGGATTTGCTTATCTTCATGTTTTCCCTTATTCAAAAAGACCAGGTACACCCGCTAGTGTGATGAAAGATCAAGTTGATCCAAAGATTAAAAAGGAAAGAACATCAAAATTAATTGCTCTTGGTGAGGAATTAAAAAGAAATTATGAACTTCAATTCGAGGGTAAAGAAGTTGATGTATTAATTGAAACATTTGATGAAAAGAAACAAATGTATAAAGGCTATTCATCTAACTATTTAGAGGTATATGTAAAGTCAGATATTGATATATGTGGTCAATATATTAGAACTATATATCATCGTTATTAACAATAAGAAATCGTAAACTATTTAATGGAAAAATAGACAATTCTAATATAAACAATAACAATGGTTAAAAAATCAATTTGTTTTAAAAAAAGGTTGACAGTCTACAATATTTCTTATAAAATAATCATCGTGTCAAATATGCGACTTAGGAGGTGTGAAAAATGGCAGTACCAGCAAGAAGAACATCTAAAACAACAAAAAGAATGCGTAGAACACATTTTAAATTAAACGTTACAGGTTTAGTAAAATGTAGCAATTGTGGAGCAACAATCTCTTCACACCGCGTTTGCCCAGAATGTGGTTATTACGATAACAAACCAGTTGTTGATGTTAAAAGTAAATAATTAATAAAAGAATAAAGAGGAGCAATCCTCTTTTTTTTGTGCGTGACGGGCATGTCATATATCTAAAGGGTGAAATTCCCAAGTAGGAAAGTCGTTATAACTACATAACGAAGCTCAAGTTTGGTATCGTGAGATATGGGATGAAAGAAGAAAGTAGCACGTTTCTTGCAGTTCAACTTATAAAAAAGTATAAGTATTTATTTATTATTACTTCTTGGTTTTTTATTCTATTTCGAGAAAATAAAAATAGTCGAAGAATTCGAAATAGAACGGTAAAATGATAATAACAAATGCTGGAGGTTTATTGATATGAAACTGCAGATTGATTGATAAATAAATAAAGATGAAAGGTTGATGAAAATGAGTTCATTTCGAGTAGAATTAAAGAAAGTAATAGATGACAGTTATGATAGAAAGATAGGAAAGGGTCTTTCTGAAAAAACACTACTCGATCATCTAAAAGTATGTATCTAGTCAAAATTAAATATTAATGATATAATTATTAAGCGAAGGAGAAAAAGAAAATGAATTACGCAAAATATATTGATCACACCTTATTAAAACCTGATTGTAAAGACGAAAATATTGCAAAATTATGTAGTGAAGCACGTAACTATGGCTTTAAATCAGTATGTATTAACCCTTCATATATTCCTCTTTGTAAAAAACTTTTAGAGGGTAGTGATGTCTTAGTATGTACAGTAGTTGGCTTTCCTTTAGGAGCAACAAGCACATATTCTAAAGTGGAAGAAACTAAAAAAGCTGTGGAAGATGGTGCTGATGAAATTGATATGGTCATCAATATTTCTCGCTTAAAAGAGAAGGATGATGCATATACATTAAACGAAATTAAAGCTATTAAACAAGCTTGCCAAGGAAGAACTTTAAAGGTGATTATAGAAACTTGTTTATTGAGCGAAGAAGAAAAGGTTAGAGCGTGCTTACTTGCTAAAGAAGCGGGTGCTGACTTTGTTAAAACATCTACTGGTTTTTCAACAGGTGGAGCAACAAAAGAAGATATTGCTTTGATGAGAAAAACAGTGGGACCAGATATGGGAGTTAAAGCATCTGGAGGAGTAAGAGACGCACAAGGATTCATGGATATGGTTAATGCTGGAGCTACAAGAATTGGAGCATCTGCCGGAATTAAAATCATGGAAGAACTTAGTAAAAAAGCTTAAAAATTGTGATAAATTATTTAAAAGATTGGTTTTATAAAAAACTGATCTTTTTTTGAATAAAAATGTAAAAAAGAAAAATAATAATATTGTAAGCAAGGTTAATCTAGCAAAAAGAGTAATATTCATTGTCCCTCGCAATACTACTCTTGCCTTGCCTACATAAAAAGACTTTGAGTATGTAGTGAAATATGAAAATATTTTCATAGTGTAAATTGACTTTGAAAATCCTTTCATTTATAATGAAATTACGTGCTTGAAGTCACTTTCTACAGGAGAGTGATACGATGCGAAAACTAGCTTGTGCACTCGGAACGGGTATGTTAATTTCATTTCTTCTTGTAAAAAAGAAGAAACCATGTTGTTCAACAATAACTTCTTCCTCGAGTGAAACAACTTCTTCAGGTGGTCTTGATTACTTTTCTAAGATTAGTGATGGACTTGATTTCATTGAAAATAAGATCGATGAACTCGATTTAGAGTCAGTGAAACAAAAAACAAAAAGTCAGATACAATCAATTAAAGAAAAGATTACTGAATTAAGATCTTCATAAAGAAATCACATCCAAAAGCGCGGCTAGGCGCTTTTTGTGCTTTGAGGAGGTTTATATGGGAGTATATAAGGATAGAGTTACAATCTATGAGGTAGCAAAAGCTGCGGGAGTTTCTCTTGCTACTGTTTCAAGAGTCATCAATAATCAAACTAACGTAACACCAGAAACTAAGAAGAAAGTCGAAGATACTATCGCTCGTCTTGGTTATAAACCTAATGCTCTTGCTCAAGGACTTGCAACAAATAGAACTACAAATATTGGTATTATAATTCCAGATACTAATTATGTTCATATTGCTAATCTCTTATCAGGAATGATTGATATTGGAAAGATTTATGGATATCAAACTACTTTATTTGTTACTAAACACTCTAAAGAAGACGCAAAAGATATTATTGGTAAATTAATTACTTCCCATGTTGATGGAGCTTTAGTATTTGATGATCAATTACCTCTTGATGATATTTTACGTATTACCAATTACAACGTACCACTTGTTGCAATTGGTCATAAACTAATAGGAGAAAAAGCGGCTTCCATTTATCTAAATTTTGAAGATTCATTAAAGAAATTAATCCAAGATCATTTCTCTAAAGTACAAGATTCGATTCAATTCTTACATCTTCCAAATTCAGGTAACTTGATGGATCAACTTGAAAAAGTTGCACTAGAAACAGCACCTGAAGGAAAATGTGAAATTTTAAATTGTTCCGATTCATATCATGAAACTTATACTCAATTTGTTTCTTATTTTAAGAAGGTAAATCACGGCATATTTATTTGTCCTCGTGATTCACTTGCTTGCGCTATTCAAAATGCCGCGATTGATATTGGATTAAAAGTGCCAGAACAAGTCCAAGTAGTTTCCATTATTGGTACAAAATATTCTTCTATTGCTCGTCCTACTATTTCTTCTTTCGATCTAGATATGTATCAAGTAGGAGCTCGTGCGATGAGAATGGTTACTAAGTTATTAAAAGGTGAATTAGAAAATAAAGAATTTACCTTTACTTCATCTTACGTCTTAAGAGCGTCAACAAAGGAATAGTATGGGAAAGAAAATAGAAAGTAAAAGAATCATAGTCCTTTTGACTATCGCCTATATTTTTGCGCTTGTTGGTACGGTTTTAATTGTTATCTATTTTGCTAAAAACGGTATGAAAACAGACATAAAAGAAATAAATTATTTGATTGATTCAGGTGTGATTTGCGGAGGAATATTTTTAATATTAAAGGGAATTTCCGATAACATTAAGTCTTATCTAGTTCCTGTTAGAGATCGTCATTTTATGTGGGTTTATGCTCGAATTTGGTTAGGAGTAGGAATATTACTTTGTATCGGTGGACTCGTCTCTTTAATTATTCATATAGTGGCATAAAATCTGAGGAATCCTATTTGATTCTAAGGATTTTTTTTCATATATAGATAATAATTCTTTTGTTACAACTTTGTAACTTATTGTATAATATAGATAATCAAAAAAAGGAGAATTTCATATGAGTTTAAGAGCTTATAATCACACAGTATCAATCATTACCAAAAAAGAAGAATCTAAAATTTTTGCATGTACAATCGCTTGGATGTGCCAAGTGGGATATGAAGAAGTAATAGGATTAATTGGAGAACAATCTGCAACAGGAAAAAGATTAAAAAAGGGAGATAAGGTTGCTATAAATGTTTGTAGTAAACAAATGAAGGATTTCGCTTCATTTGTCGGTTCTACTTCATCGCAAGAAGTAGATAAATTTGCCTCTTATCCTTACGATGAAAAAGATGATTTTATCACTTTAAAAGAAAGCAAAGTAATTATGCTTTGCCAAGTGAAAGACATATTGCATTTAGAAGGTATTGAAGACGATAATTTAGTATATTTTAAAGTTAAAGAATATCAAGTTAATGAAGACGCGGATTATCTTTTAATGAGCGATATGGACTAGAGGAACATATATGTTTGATTTTTCTTTAATAAAAAAAGATAGCATCATCATTACTCCTTTAGAAGTTAAGCAAGAGATCATCAAAGAAAAGGAAAAAATTAATCCTTCTTTTTCTATTAAGATATTATCAAAAGAGGATGTTATAGAAGGAAGCTATTTTAAAAAGAGCATAGAAGCGCTTTGGTATTTACATCAAAAAGGTTATTCGTTAGCTAGTGCAGAAGAAATAGTTTCTTCTTTACAAGGAATTAAAGAGGGAAGCGAAAAACTTAATCTTTTAAAGAGCATTTATGATGAGTTATTTTCTTGTTATTTGCTTGAATTTAATCCTTATTTTAAATATTTATTTGTTAATAAGGATGTTTTTATCTACCGTTATTCATCGTTAGATAAGGAACTTTTAAATGCTTTAAATAAGATTGATGTTACTCCAACATTTTTAAATGATATTAATAAGGAATATGAACATAAAGTAATTTCATTTAATAATATCGATGAAGAGTTAGATTATGTGTTTGCTTCCATTGGTAGTTTACTAAATGAAGGTATAGATATTAATAAAATAAAGATGTTTACGCCTCCTAGTGAATATACTTTACCACTTAAAAAGTATTCTTATAAACACCATATACATTTTGAAAATAAAGAGAATATAAGTTTATATTCTTCACCAATATGTAAATTATTTATTTCTTTATTAAAGGATTACGACAAAGAAGAAGCTTTTAATAAAATATGTGAAATGTATCAAGATGATCCTTACAAAGCAAAGGAAAGAATGGTTACTATCATAAGTGAAATTAATGAACTTAAATTGAATAAAGAGGAATTTGAAGAACTATTTATATATAAGGCTAAGAAGACATATTTAAAGAATATTGAATATGAAAATGCGATTACTTTTGTATCTTCCTTAAATGATATTAAGGATGATGAATATGTATTTATGTTGGGATTTTCTTTAGGAGAATATCCTCCTATTCATAAGGACACTGATTTCTTTTTAGATGAAGAAAAAAGAATACTTGGTTTTTCTACGAGTAATGAACTAAATGAAATGGAAGAAGAAAAACTTGTTAATTTCATTAAAAGAACGAAAAATTTAACAATAACTTTTAAAGAAAGAATTGGTAAGAATGTATTCTTTAAATCCTTGTTAATAAAAAAACTTGCTCTACAAGAAGAAAAAGGGGAAATTGGTAATGTCCGTTACTCCCGTTTTGCTTATGAAGAAGAGGAAGCGCGTAATCAAGATTTATATGATAATTATCGTATTGTTACCCCTTATAAAGATTCGTTATCGCGTGAAGAGATTAAATATAAATCTTATGATCATAAATTTAAAAAATCTCCTCTTATGAAAAATGACGAGTATATAAAATTATCATATTCTTCTTTAGAAGATTATAATACTTGTCCGTTTAAATATTATATAGGACGCGTATTAAAAGCCAATATATTTGAAGAAAAATTTTCTGTTAATTTAGGTAATTATTATCATCTCCTTTTAGAAAATAGCGTCAATCATAAATATAGTGAAGATGCTTTAAAAGAAGAGTTTGACCAGGTCTTTATAAGTGCCAAAGATAAGTTCTTTGCTTCTTTTTTACTAGAACAATTTAAAGATGTTGAACAAAAGAATAACGATTTCTTGAAGATAAGTAAATATAAGGATGTTATTCCAGAAAAAGAAGTTTCTCTAAGATTAAATGAAAACACCTCACTTTACGGAAAAGTGGATAAAACATTAATCGATGAAGAAGATAAAGAAATCATTGTCGTAGATTATAAGACATACGATTTTAAATTTGAGAAAAACAAGGTTCCTTATGGATTAAATATGCAACTTCCTTTATATTCCATTCTTTTAGAAGAAGCTTATAAAGACTATAAAGTGACTGGAGTATATATTCAAAATATACTTATTGATAAATCCAAAAACGTGGATAAACCTTATTATTTAAATGGATTAACATTAAAAGATTTAGAAGTGGTTCCTCATATTGACGAAGGATATGCTGAGTCTTCTTTTATAACGGGATTAGGAACCAATAAGTCAGGATTAAAAGATAATAATTTTCTTATTAGCGAGGAAGAATATACTTCTTTAATACAAGAGACTAAAAAACAAATTGACTTAACGCTTCAAAATATTAGGGAAGGTAATTTTGTAATTGCTCCGAAGTTTACTAGTGAATATGATTCACCTTGCGCTTCATGCGAAGCGAAAGATATTTGTTATAAAGATTATAAAGATAATGTTTATATCAAATTAAAAAAAGAAGATGAAAAGGAGGAAAAGTGATATGGCTAGCGTTAAATTTACTCCTTCTCAACAAGAGGCAATCGAAAAAAAAGGAACTAATATTATAGTTTCAGCTGGAGCAGGAAGTGGAAAAACTGCAGTACTAAGCGAACGTGTTCTTCATTTTGTTAAGGATGAAGGATATAAACTTGACGAGTTTTTAATTCTTACTTTCACAAATCTAGCCGCTAAAGAAATGAAGGATCGTATCAGGAAAAAACTTGAAGAAAATAATTTAGAGGAAAGTAAAAATGTTGATACATCGGATATTACTACTTTTGATTCCTATGCTTTTTCTATTGTCAAAAAATATCATTTTTTACTGGGATTATCAAAGGATGTTTCCATTGTAGATACTAATGTTATCGCTGTTAAAAGAAGAGAAATTGTTGATAGAATTTTTAATGAATATTATGAAAAAAATGATCCGCTATTTAATAGCATGATTAAAAAATTCTGCTTTAAAAATGATTCATCTTTACAAGAAGTAGTTATAAAATTATTTGATGAAGCATCTCTACATTATGATGAAGTAGAATATTTAAATACTTTTGTTGATACTTTCTTTTCTTCATCAAAGGTAGAAGAAATTACTCAAATAATATTTTCTAGATTAAAGCAATACGCTAGTAGACTCATTGAGCTTTGTGACTACTTTACCGAAGAAAACATTTCTAAAAAGGAACCTGTTCCTTATCAAAGAAAGATGAAAGAAGTTCTTTCTCCTTTAGCGGAAGCTAAAAATATAGATGAGTTTGTAACTTATTTTAACTCTATGGATCTTCCTTCTTATCCACGTAAAGTTGAAGAAGGTAAAGAAGAAAAAAAGCTCTTTGATGATGAAAAAAAGAAGCTAAAAAAATTCATTGATGAAACTGATCTAACTAGTCAAGAACATATTAAAGAAGCCATATTTGAAAATAAAGAATATGTGGATCTTCTTGTTTCTATCTGTCTACAACTTTATAAAGAACAATATGCATACAAAGAACAAAAACAAGTTTTTGAATTTGGAGATATTCAAAAAATGGCTTTTAATCTTGTAAAAAATAATTTAGAAGTAAGAAACGCTATAAAAAATAAACTTAAAATGATTATGATTGATGAATACCAAGATACTTCATCTTTACAAGAAGATTTTATAACATTAATTGCTAATCATAATGTCTATATGGTGGGAGATATCAAACAATCAATTTATCGTTTTAGAAATGCTTGTAGCGATATCTTTCAAAATAAATATGATAGATACAAGAGAAATGATGAAGGATGTGCTATTGACTTAAATAGTAATTTCCGTTCACGTAAAGAAGTCTTAGAAGATATCAATATCATGTTTAAAGAATTGATGACATTAAATATTGGAGGCGCGGATTATAAAAAAGACCATGTAATTGAATATGGAAATAAAGCTTATTTAGAAGCTGGTGATAATTTAGATTCTAATCACACCCATTTTATTACTTATGAAGAAAATATTAAAGGCGATGAACAAGTGATTTTAGAAGCTACTCTTATCGCCCGTGATATTATTAATAAATATAATCGCGGTTATCTAGTTTTTAGTCCAGGGTATAAGAAAGAAGAAGATGGAGTAACAAAAGAAATTCCTCCTTCAACAAGAAGATGTAAACTCTCTGACTTTTGCATTTTGATGGATCGAGGATCTTCTTTTGAAGTTTATAAGCGCGTCTTTGGAGAATATCAAATCCCCCTAAGTGTGGAAGCTGATGAAAATATCGTATCTAATAGTATCGTATTGATGTTAACATCTCTTTTAAAGATGATAAAAGCAATTAAAAATGCTGATTATAAGAGCGAAGAATTTATTCATAGTTTCTTATCTTTAGCTAGATCATTTGTTTATTCTTTAAGCGATGAAGAGATATATTTAATTTGTAAAAATAAAGATTATTATTCTCATCCTCTTGTTAAAGACTTAAGAGATATTATTATGCAAAACGAAACATTACCTCTTAACGAATTATTTTCTTTAATTATTTTTAAAAACGATATTTATCATAAACTAATTAGAATTGGTGATGTGAAGAAAAATGAACTCTATTTAGACATGTTTTTAGATTATTTTGCGCAGATGGCATCTTTAGATTATTCACTAGATGAATTTATTTCCTATTTAGAGCATCTTAACGATAATAATTTAAAAATAGTATTATCTTCTCAAGGTAGCGATGTTGATTCGGTAAAGATGATGAATATTCATAAATCAAAAGGATTAGAATTTCCTATTGTATATTTTTCTGGGCTAACTAAAAAATTTAACGATGGTTATAAAAAAGAAAATTTAGGTATAAGCAAGAAATTTGGTTTATTTTTGCCTATAAATTCTAAAAAAAGAAATCCTGTTAAAACGGGTAATAATATCTTTGAAGGTAGAGAAGATTTATCTGAAAAAATACGTCTTTTCTATGTGGCATTAACTCGAGCTAGAGAAAAGATGATATTTGTTCTTCCTCATGCTAAAGAGGAAGTTAGAATTGAAGATAGTACATCGTTTTATGATTTCTTAACTCGCTTCTTTAATCTTTCTTTATTTGAAAAAGAAGATGTGGAAGATATAGAAGAAATGCCTTCTCTTTCTCTTCTAGATAAAAAACCTGATAAGAAAGTTATCATAAAAGATATTTGTATAACGCCAAAAGAAAAGATAACATCTAAAGCAAGTAAAGATTTAACGTTAAATTCCTCAAAAAAAGTTTTAAAACTTGGTACTTCTTTACACTTTATTTTAGAAGTTATCGATTTTAAGAATCCTTCATTTGATTTTATCAAAAATGAAAAACATAAAGATTATATTCGTTCGTTCTTTGGATCACCATTACTAAAGGATATACAAGAAGCTTCTATTTATAAAGAATATGAATTTATCGATGAAGTAAAAGGAACTCAGGGATCGATTGACTTATTACTTGTATATGAAGATAAAGCACTGATTATTGATTATAAAACTAAACAAATTGAAGATGAAAATTACATCAAGCAATTAAAAGTATATAAAGATTATGTAGAAAGAGTATTTAAGAAAAAAACCTATACTTACCTATATTCTCTTATTAGTAAAGAAGAAAAAGAAATCATTATATAAAATAAATAGACTGAATAAGAATTCTTTCTTAATAACAGTCTATTTTTTTACATTATATCTTTTTTATTTTCTCCTCAATTAATAATAAGAAGTAAATATTATTTTATTTTAGCTTTGTTTTGGTAGTCTCTTGGTGTCATTCCAGTAAGTTTTTTAAAAGTGATTGTGAAATAATTAGATGAAGAGAAACCACATTGAAGGGCTACTTCTGTAATTGATAAGGAAGAATCTAACAAAAGAGAACGAGCCATGTTTATTCGATGCATGGTTAAATAGGTTATCGGGGAAGTGTCCATAGTTTTTTTAAATAATTTGCAACACTCAGAAGGTGATAAATTTATAGAAGAAGCAATATCTTCTAAAGTAATTGGCTCACTATAAGAAGATGAAATAAAATCTATCGCCTTTTTTATCCGATTAGAGAATTTATTTTTCTTACGAATAAAATTCATATGATCTAATGAAGATAAAATCGCTTCTAAACCTTTAAGTAATGCTACGTGGACTTCAAGTTCAAAAAAGTCAGGTTTAGATATATATTTTCTTAATGAAACAAATTCATCAATAACTTTCTTTTGTTCTAAAGAAGAAGGGGAACATATTAAACAAGTAAAGTTTTGAAGAAGTAAATTATTAAGATATTTAGTTTCAATTAATGAGCCTGGAAATAAGGAGAACATTTTTGAAGAGAAAACTAAGGTTATAATCTTAGATTTAGGATAAGAAGAATGACATACTTGGTGAAGAATATTGGAATTTACAAGAATCATTCCTCCTTCTTCGACAAAAACTTCCTCTCCGTCAATTAGAAATTTCATATCACCTTCTACACATATCACCACTTCAAATTCATTGTGATAGTGAAGATAAAAATATAAATCTTTTAAGAAAGCGTATGAATCAGGATATAAAGCAAAAGGGAATGCGGGTGTACCGTGACGTACTAATTCATGAAAAGATGCATCTACTTGATTGTTCATAAAAGTAATCTCCTAAAATAATTATATATTTATTTACTAAAGTAGGTCAATATTAAGAAAAAACACAAAAAAAAGATATTTAAATTGTTTTGCCTTTTTAAATATCTTTATATGTTGATCTATTTATATAATCTTTTAAATAAATTTTCCACTTTTTCTTCATAGAAAGAAGCAGTTGATTTTTTATAATTTTGGTAAAAATTTAATGAAGAAGTACTTTCATATGTTTCTCCAATAAAAGGAGCATTTGTAAAGTAAGAAGAAGTAATAGTTAATGAAGTGATTTCATCGTTATCATTCTTGTTATATTTCATACCATCATTATAAACTACAACAGCATCTTTAATGATTCCTTTTTCTCTATATTGGAAAGTAGGAACAACACCATTGTTATATCCAAACTCTTCATTTCCTTCTTTGGATAATCCTACTTTCTTGGTAAATGCTTTCCAGTTTGGATCTTCACTTTTTAATTCAGGATCGCGCGCATCATATTTTTCTGATAATTCGAAAGAGTAGAAAGTATTATTTAAATGCTTTTCCTTGTATTGATCGAAAAAGTATGAATCCATAGAGACGCAATCACCGCATTTTGACCATCTAAATAAAATGATGAAAGTTTCTTTAGAAGCTATAAGTTCATCATATTGAGTTTCAGTGATTTCAATTTGAGGACTTAATGAAACTTTAGAAGAGATGTAGTTAGAAAGAGAAGATGAAGAAGCAAATAGCGATTCGTTAGAGACATAATCAATCTTATCAACAACTACTCCATCTTTAATAAAAGCGAGGGTTGGTGTGACTGAATAAGGTACATATTCGTTATTTGTATCTAAAGAAGAAGTAGATATGGAATAGATTAGTGCGTTACTTGAACGGATATATGATTCTATAAAAGGAGTTACGATAGAACAACTTGAGCAAAGTGGATCAGAAATATATAGAATAAAACTATTTTTATTTGCCATCTTGCTTGATAAAGTAGTCTTTGAGATTTCTTTCGTTTCTCCTCTTTGATATTCTCTTTCTAGTAAGAATAGTTTTTCTTTTTTATTAGATGAACATGAAGATAAAGAAATGCCTCCAATTAGTGTTGATGTTAAGATAATGCTTTGTATAATCTTTTTCATATTTGTTGTCCTCTTTTTATGAATAATATTACTTTTTGAGGTTTTTTTCAATATAAAGAAATAAGAATCATTTTATTGATAAAATGAAAAAAAACAAAATATTAATAATTTAGAATATAATAATGATATATATTACCTAATTTTCAAAATATAATAATATTGTCTTGTGGGGGAGAAATTATGGTTATAGAACAAAACAAGAATCTATTTTGCGTTAAAAATAAGGCTGAAAAAAGATTTATAGAGATTATTAATGAAAATGTATTTAGATTTTTTTGTTGTAAAAATGATACCTCTTTATTTGAAATAAACGATACTTTTAGTCCATGTTCATCATTATTAAAAAAGGATAAGATTTTGATAAATGATTATGAAATATCTTTCTCACCATCTTTAAAAATTATGGTTAAAAAGAATGATGAGACTTTATTTGAAGAATATGAAGAAGATTATTTTGCCTTTAAAGAAGATAAGAAACAAAAAACAAATATTAATATTAGATTAGAAGATGATTCTTATGTATATGGCTTAGGTGATAAAGCTAAATTCTTAAATCATAAGGGATATGAATATATTTCTTATAATACCGATGATCCTACCCCTCATAATGAGCAATATAAATCATTATATAAATCAATTAATTATCTTTTAGTTAATCATCATAATGATAAATATTTTGCTATTTTTTATCCTTCTACTTTTAAAGCTTATTTTAATATTGGTAAGGATAAATCAGATTTATTAAATATTTCATCATATAAAGGGGAACATGATTTCTTCTTGATTTTAGGAAAAGATCCTGCTTCAATCACTTCTTCATATGCCTCTATTGTTGGTTTACCACTTATGTCTAGTCTTAAGATGCTAGGTAATCAACAATCTCGCTGGTCCTATATGAACGAAGATGAAGTTAAAGAAATTGCTTCTAAATATAAAGAATACCAAATACCATTAGATTTTATTCATCTTGATATCGATTATATGGATCATTTTAAAGACTTCACATTCAATAAAACAACTTTCCCAAGCCTTAAAGATTTATCTACTCACTTAGCTAAGCAAGGCGTTGGTTTAGTTACTATTTTAGATGCTGGTGTCAAAGAAGAAAAAGGATACGAAGTATATGATTATTTAATAAATAATAACCTTGCTTGTACTTTAGATAATGAAGTTTATGTTAACGAGGTATGGCCAGGAAGATCAATCTTCCCTAATTTCATGAATAAAAATACTAAGGATTACTTTAAAGACTGTACTAAGATTTGGATTAAGGAAAATGGAATAAGAGGGATGTGGTGTGATATGAATGAACCTGCATCTTTTAAAGGACCACTTCCAGATAATGTAGAGGCTAAAGTAAATGATAAAATTATATATCACGAAGAATTCCATAATATCTATGGAGAGAGCATGGTAAAAGGAGTTTGTGAAGCATTTAAAGAAGAAAATATGCGTCCATATGTAATTACTCGTGCTGCCTTTGCTACAACGACAAAATACGCAATGTGTTGGAATGGTGACAATCAATCTTTATGGTCACATCTACAAGCTTCTCTTCCTCAAGTTTGTTCAATGGGTTTATCTTCTTTCCCACTTGATGGCGTAGATATTGGAGGATTTTCTTGCGATACAACGGAAGAACTTCTAATTCGTTTTATTGAAGCAAATATGTTTTCACCATTCTTACGTAATCATTCTGCCGCAGGTACAATTCATCAAGAACCATGGTGCTTTTCTTCTAAGTGCTTAGAAATTTATCGTAAAATGGTTAATTTAAGATATAAATTTATTCCTTATATGTATGATTTAGCTTATAAAGCTCATAAAGAAGGAACTCCAATTTTAAGACCGTTATTCTTCAATTATCCATTTGATAAGAATGTGAAAGAAATTAATGATGAAGTGATGCTTGGAGACAATGTTCTTCTTGCTCCTATTCTTACTCAAGGAGCGAGATCTCGTAGTATTTATCTTCCTCAAGGAAATTGGATTAACTACTTTACAAAAGAGGAATACCAAGGTGAAAAAGAATACTTGCTTCATTTAGAAATTGATGAAGTTGGCTTATTTATTAAAAAAGGCAGTATTATTCCAACATATCAAGATTTGATGCATTTAGAAAAAGAAGAAATAGATACTCTTATCTTTGATGCTAGATATGGTAATGGAAAATATGTAAATTATGAAGATGATGGTGAATCTTTATCATATTTAAAAGGTCAATATAATTTATATGAAGTAATTGTAAATGATGAAGATATTATCGTTAATAAAATAAAAAATGATTATGATTCTCCATATAAAGTAGTTAAGGTAATCACAAATACCATAACTAAAGAATTTAATTTTTAGAAACTATCCGTTACTCCACTTTTTCTCCCTTTCCAAAGTGGAGTTTTTCTTTACAAAATTTTTTAAATATGATTGACTAACTTTTTGTTCATATTATAAAATACTTGCATATAAATAAATGACTGACAGACACTTACGAAGAGTCGGGCCACTTTAGGCAACAAGATACCTTGTGGGACAGTGATGGATTGTAGGTGTTTTTTCTTATACCTACAATAGAAAGGAAAATTTTTATGAAAGAATTAGATTACCAAAAAACTGTTAATAGAGTAGGCATCACCACGATTATTGCAAATATTGTTTTAGCACTAGGAAAGATTATTGCCGGATTTATAGCTTCGTCTTCATCGCTAGTATCTGATGGAGTACATTCCTCTTCTGACGTAGTTTCCACGGTTATTGTTATGATTGGGGCTAAGATCAGTCAAAAAGAAAGTGATGAAGACCATCCATTTGGCCATGAAAGACTTGAATCTATCGCAAGCATTATCCTCAGTATGATTTTAATTGCGACTGCTTTAATGATTGGATATGATGGAGTAATTAATATTATTAAATACGCTAAAGGGGAAAGAGAAACATATAATTTTACTTTAACTCTTGTTGCTTTAGGATTTGCTGTTTTATCAATTATTGTTAAAGCGTGGATGTATTTTTATACTTTGAAAGCTGCCAAAAGAATATCTTCTTCTTCCTTAAAAGCGGATGCGTTCCACCATTTAACTGATTCGTTAAGTTCTATTGGTTCTACTTTAGGAATTATAGGTCTATTAATTGGAGGAGATTTAGTAATCCTTGATCCAATTGCCTCTATTATCATTGCTTTGTTTATTATTAAGGTTGGTATTGATATTGCTAAAGAAGCAATTGATCAAGTGGTTGATAAATCCGCACCTAGTGAATTTGAGAATGCATTAAGAGAAATTATCAGCGAAAAGAAGAATATATTATCATTAGATTCTTTAAAAACAAGACAATTTGGTAATAAATATTATGTGGAAATTGAAATTGCAGTTGATGATAAATTAACTGTTAAAGAAGGACATGATATCGCTTTAGATTTACATGATGATATCGAAAGTCGTTACAATAATATTAAACATTGTATGATTCACGTTAATCCATATGAAAAAGAAAAATAAAATCTTTTCTTTTATATTACCATTTATGATATATTTTTCTTGGTGATTAATATGGATATTAATATTGAAACATTAATGAAAGAAATATGTTTGCCAGAAGAAGTAAAAGAAAAAATAAGAATTATTGAAAAGATGGATAAAGGTAGTAATCCTTTATTTAAGCATTTTTCACTAATTAATGATTTAAATTCAATTTATGATGCTCCTAAGGCGTATTCAAAGTTAAAAGCTTCTTTGATCGGTGATAAAGATGGTTTTATGATGTTATGTGCGTTTTTGCACGCTTCTTTAAATACATATATTGTTTATAAAGAAAATGATTTTCCTGAACAAGTATTTATCTCTACGATGAAGAATCTAACTTTTTATGTGGAGGAATATAAAAAGAAAAATGGCCATTATGGCTTTGATAAAGGTGAGGAAGCATATAAATTAACGTCTTTTGTGATGTATAATTTTGGAATATTCAATTATGAGATAAAAGAAATAGGACAAGATAATCAAAAGATAATCTTTATGCATGCAAGAGATTATTATTTGATAAATGAAATTAGAGTAAAAAAATCTCTTGCTGCATTTAATACGTTTATTAAAGAATATTGGCTGGATTTTGTTTCCGCTCCTATATATTGCTATAGTTTTCTTTTAAGTAAAGAGTTTTTATATTTAATGAAAGACAATTCATCTTATATTAATTTTGCTAAGATGTTCACTGTTTTATCTTCTAACTATAAAGATAAATTTCTAGAAGATATTTTTTATTATAAAGAAAAAGATTTTGCTTTATTAAAGGAAGATAATGAAATCCAAAAGAAAGTGAAAGAATATTTACTTTTAGGTGGGAAGATTACTAATTGCTTAGGAAGACTAAAAGATAATAATTAACATTACTTTTATTAATTTAACTATTTTATTTTCAAGAAGAATGATATAAGCCAAAAATAAAAAAACGTCTCAAAATTAATTGATTTAAATAATGCTCTCTTTTTATAATCATGTTAACACCTCACAAGATATTTTATGGGTTTACCCAAGAAATATTCAGCGAAAAATTAGAATGAACATTGTTTATTGCTAATAATATAAAATTTATTTTTTGTTTATATATATTAATTGAGGAACTATTATAAAATATTTTCTTGTGGGGACTAAAGGCTCTGGTATTGCATATTATCTGGCATAAAAGTTTAAAAAAATAATACAACATATAAATAAAACTAAATGATATGCAAAAAAGTTAAACAATTTAGTTGATTGATTTTTCAAAAAGAAGTATAACAACATTGAGGTTATACTTATGAAATATTTAAAAGAATTATCAAGTTTGAAAATGTTTAATAAAAAAGATGTAATAAGTGTATGTGGAAGCATTCATAATGCTAATTATGTTTTAAAATCATATATAGATAAAGGATATATAACAAAAATAAAAAAAGATTATTTTGTTATTAATGATCTAGTTAATGATACGCCTGCTGCAAATAAATATGAAATCGCATGTGGAAATGGTGATAATGATTTTATTTCACATCATAGTGTTTTCGAATTTTATGGAATAAATAATCAAGTTTATAATATTGTAGATGTCACAACAAATACATTTAAACGTGATTTTGTTTTTGATAATGTTTTATATAAATATCACAAAAGTGATAATTTAATTCAAGTGAATGAATTAACTGGCATAAAGATTAGTAGCATTGAAAGAGCTATTGTGGATTGTATTAATGATAGTGCTAATTTTGAATATTATGAACTATTGGAGTGCATAAATAATATTAATATAATTGATGAAATAAAAATAATGAAATACTTAGAAAGTTTAAATAACAAATTGTTATATAAAAAAGTAGGTTATGTTCTAGAAAAATTTAAAGAAACACTTAATATACAAGATGAATTTTTTAGTGAATGCAATAAAAGAAGTGGAAATACAGTTGGATATTATAATTTAAAAGCAAAAGATATATTAATATTTAATGCAAAATGGCGTTTGTATGTTTATAAGGATATGGAGGTATTTTAAATATAAATTGCGTTGAATTAGTTTCATGCAAAATTCTCTTATTTCGGAAATTCATAATTTGTTAACTTTTTCCGGAGTACATTAAGAAATAATATTAATGTTATAAATAAAAATAGTTTACTAGATGTTAATGAATATTAATTACATGAAAACTAAATATACAATTATAAAATAATTTTTATATTGCCACTTGCATATAATTTAGTGGTGATTCTTATATGAAATACTTTTTAGTCGGTATTAAAGGAAGTGGAATGTCAGCTTTAGCAATATATTTAAAGCAAAGAGGAGAAGAAGTTTTAGGAAGTGATGTCGAAGAATCGTTTTTTACTGAGGATAATTTGAAAATTAATGATATTGAATATAGAACCTTTTCTAAAGATAATCTAAAAAAAGAATATTACTATATCATTTCTTCTTCATATTCTGAAGATAATAATGAAGAAGTGAAATGGATTAAGAAAAAGCGATATAAATACAAATATTATCATGATTTCATTTCATCCTTAAATCACAAAGTTATTTCTATTTCAGGAACTCATGGAAAAACAACAACTTCCGCGCTTGTAAAGCAAATGCTTGACGAGGACTGCTCGTATATAATTGGAGATGGTGAAGGAGGATATAATCCGTTTTCTTCTTATTTAGTACTTGAAGCTTGTGAATATAAGAATCATTTTCTAAAATATCATTCTTCTATTGGAGTGATTACATGTATTGAAGAAGATCATACTGATTTCTTTAAAAATCTAAAAGAAATTTATCGCTCTTTTAAAACTTACGCATCACATTGTTCATCTCTTATTTATAATGGTGATTTAATTAAAAAAAGATTTAAAAAGAAGAATGCTATTTCTTTTGGATTCTCTTATAAAAATGATGTGTTAATTAATATAATTGCTCAATGTGATGATGGATATTATATTGAATTAAATTATAAAAGAAAAGAAATATATCATGTCCCTTTTAAAGGAAAGCATATGATATATAACTTTGTTGCCGCGCTTTTAGTGGTCAAATTGTTAGATAAAGAATATGAAGAAAAGAAACTTGTTTTACCTAAACGAAGAATGAATATCTCTTCTTATCAAGGTTCTTTGATCGTGGATGATTATGCTCACCATCCTTCCGAAGTTGAAAGTGTTATTAACTCTTTAAGAGAAATGTATCCTTCTCATAAAATTACTGGTATATTTCAGTTTCATTCTTATGAAAGAGCGCTTCATTTTAAAAAGGAATTTAAAAGAGCATTTTCTTTGTTTGATAAAATGTACTTATGTAATGTATATGTACCAAAAAGAGAGAAAGAAAATAAAAAAGAACAATTGAAGATTGATAAAATATATAAAGAATTTTCTAAATATAATGAATTAGTATTATTAGATATTGGTTCTATTTCTGAAATATTTGTGTTTATGGGAGCTGGTACAATATATAAAGAAATTGAAAAATTACATAATACTGTTGAATAAACTTATAAAAGGAAAAACCGCTACCACATTGATTTGTTGATATGGTAACGGTTTTTTTCTAAACGAGAGAAACAATCTTATCAGTAACTACTTGTTCATAACATGAAGTATAAGATGAAGGGAGCTGGTTAGCTTCTTTCATAATTGTCTCTAAAGAAGCAAAAGAAGTGGAGGATAGATTTAATGAAGTTGGCCAAGCTTCAATTTTTTTATAATTATCTAAAACAGAAATTATTTCTTTTATAGATGAAGAAGGAAATGATGATGATAAATATGAAGATAGAGTTTCACTGTTTTCCTTATTTACTAAATCTAATGATTTTTTTATGGCTCTTGTAAACTTAATAAGCTTTTCCTTGTTTTTATTTATCGTGGATTTTAAAGAAGAGAAAGCCGTATAAGGTAAAGAAGGAGCATCTTGACCAATAGAGGCAACAATGTAGCCTTTTCCTAATTCTTGAATTTGAGAAGCATTTGGCTCAAAAGCGGTAACATAATCTGATTCTCCAGCAGTAAATACGCCCGTCATAACATCAAAAGAAACATCGGTTCTAATATTTACATCAGCTTCTTTATCCTTGTTATTTCTAGTTATAGTTAATCCTTTGGATTTTAACAAGTATTCAAGAGTCATTTCAGGCATTCCACCTAAACGTCCTCCAATTATGGTTTTTCCTTTTAGTTTATCGTAAGTGAAAGAAGAATCTTTTTCTCTTCCTAATAAAAATGATCCATCTTTTTGGGTTAATTGAGCAAAGTTTATAGCGTAATTCTTTTGTCCTTCTTCATAAATATAAATGCTTGCTTCTGGCCCCATTAAGCCAATATCAGCAGAAGAGGATAATAAAGAAGCCATAACTTTATCCGCGCCAGGAGTGGTAATGATTTCTACCTCTAGACCTTCATCGTCAAAATATCCTTTATTTTGAGCAATGTATAAAGGAGCATAGAATAAAGAATGAGTTACTTCCGCAAGAACTAATTTATTTTCTTTTTTGTTACAAGAAGTAAAAGGAAGTAAAGATAAAATAAGTAATAATGATAGTTTTTTTATTTTCATAAGCACCTCTTTATTATTTATATGTTAAGTAAAAAAACATGTGAATAATAATTTATGTAGCGCTTTTATAGAAAGTGGTCTAATGTAAGAAGAAAAGTATGAACTATTTAAATTTAGAAAGGGAAAGAATTATGTCAAAAGAAATATTAGAAAAAATCGCTATGGAATAATAATTTAAAATGAAGAATAATATGAGTCAAAGATTGGATTGAAATACAGCCAATCGTCGGATTGAAATACAGACAATCGTCGGATTAAAATATAGCCAATCGTCGGATTGGGGGTTAAATAGTATAATTACTATTGTAAATCAAATATCGATATTGACCGTTTAGCAATGATAGTTTTTTTATTTCATAAGCACCTCTTTATTATTTATATGTTAAGTAAAAAAACATGTGATTAATTATTTATGTAGCACTTTTATAAAAAATGGTATAATGTAAGAAGAAAAGTATGAACTATTTTAATTAAGAAAGGAAAAGGACATTATGGAAGAAGTTAAGGACATAAATAAAAAAAGTAATCATATCGTTTCTGTTTCAATATTTGCCGTAATAAATTTTGTTTTAGTGTTAGTATCAAGTATATTTATTTATAAATTTGATCAAATAAGAAATACTGAGACAGGATTAGAAGGACTTGGATTGATTCCTTTATTAATTATTGGTTTATTCATATTAGGAATATTTACTATTATTGAAATAGTATTAATGATAATAAGTTTATGCTTTAGTTTAAAAAATATAAAAGAATATAAAGGAAAAATAAAAATATTTCATATACTAATGGTATTCATAAATGTTTTAATTTGCCTTGCTAATATATTTAGCATATTAATATTATTTGACGTTTTTTAAAAAGGGGAATATAAATGAAATATGTGGATTTTAGGAAAAAGAATTATACTAAAATATTTGTAGGGGAAACACTTTTCTTAACGATTATATCTTTTGTTTTTTCATTTTTTTGTAAACACGAAAAAATATATTACGAATCCATTACTGGATTTGAAGAAACATTAGAAAATAAATTCATATTTAAGGTTTATCCAAATGTATTTCCTCACATTATTCCCTTTATATTCTTTTTATTAATTTTTGGTTTTTCTCTTGTTATGATCTATATTATGCACATAAAGAAAAATCCCATTAAAGCCAAAAGGCTATTTAAGTATTTAAATATACTTTCCTATATTAATATTGGCGTATCAATATTCTTTTTAATATTCTTTAACGAATATGTAAATTATTTTTCTCTTGGAAGTGGCACAACTTATGATTATTATCATTATCAATTTGGAAGAATTGTCACCACAATTTCTTCAATATTAATAGCAATAAATATTTATTTTTGGAGATCAAATTTTGGACTTGAAAAATTTTATGGTTCCAGTGATTCTATCTATAAATAAAATAAATTTATTCCTAGATTTATATGGAAGAAGCAGATAAAAAACTTACCGCTTTTTTTATTGCAAAGAATAATGCCTTTTACTATAATCTTCTTGGTTAGATTTGTTACTTAACAAAGAGGAGATTTGTGATGATTCACTTTGATGGACCACTTTCTATAGTGATATTTATTGTTGAGATATTAGGATGCATTTCTTTTGCAACTTCTGGAGCAATAACTGCGATTAGAAAAAAAGCTGATTATGTTGGAGTTATTGTTTTAACTCTTATTGAGATTTTTGGAGGCGGGTTACTTCGCGATCTTATTTTAAATCAAGGTGTACCACATATCTTTTATGATCTAGAATATTTGTTTTTAGCTCTATTATCAATAATTATTGCTTCAATTTGGTTTATCATTGCTTACTTTAGAAAAAGTGCAGTAATCATTGATAAACATCGTCACGATAAATGGATATATATAGTTGATGCTATTGGCGTTTCAGTGTTTTGTATCTCCGGATGTCAATTTGCCAATAATATTGTTGTTGATAATATTACGCTTCAAGGCAAATATACATTATGTATTTGTTCAGGAGTAATTACTGGCGTATGTGGTGGTATGTGTCGCGATGTTTTTGTGGGTGAAATTCCTATGGTGTTTAGGAAACATTTCTATATGATTCCTTGTTTATTAGGATGCACATTATATGCGATTATGGTACTTAATGGACGCAATGATTTTATTAGTCTCATTTTTGGAGTATTAACTATAATTATATTAAGAACATTAGCAACAATCTTTAAATGGAATTTACCTTCTGCACGAGGGTATGATGAACTTTTTGTTAAAAGAGAAAGTCAATCAAATAATATAAATAAATAATATATGAAAAAAGAATGGAAATAATTGAAAAAAACCATTCTTTTTTTGTGGAGAAGCAATTTAATTTTATTTTGAAAAACTGCCTAATTTTATGGAAATTTTTACTTTTTTATTACAGGATATTTTCTCTTTGAAAAAAATTAACATAAGAAATGTAAAAAAAATTAAAAAAATAATATGAATAACAAACATAACAAAAATGATGATGCTGATTTATAGTTTGATGAGTCCACCATTATTGCATATGTTGCATCCATTGCATGTTTAAATTCAATGCTATTTACTGACTCAACAGTAGTTTTA
>SAMEA3663025__coassemble_598_pt1 | contig 22623 bp, 20 predicted proteins | sample SAMEA3663025__metabat2_high_PE_042 | metagenome-assembled genome bin SAMEA3663025 (sample SAMEA3663025) | pig gut metagenome | biome: pig gut; feature: pig-associated habitat; material: faeces | place: France | collected 2012
TTGGAAGTGAATGTATATAAGAACCCAACGTGCTTTAGCCGTTGGAGTGTCAGTAGGATACTGCCAAGTACTTTAATAGAATATAAAGCTTTATCTTGTGGACTTGCTTTATGAAATTGATAAAGATTTCTAGTTATAAAATAACTATATATTAAGAAAACGATAACAAGCGCGATGATGTAATAAGAATTTGATTTCCTTTGAAAATAAGGGTTATTTGTTCTTAAGAATATCTTTTCTAATTGATTACCATATATGTTTAAGAAACATAAAAACACAAAAACAATCCAAACATAATTCTCAAAATTTAACCGCCTAATGTCATCGTTAAGAATATTACCTATCATATTAATGATATGTTTAATTGTTTATATATTATAACCTTAATTTATAGATAACCTTGATTTGATAAAACAATTTCCAAATAAAATATATGGTCTAGTATAATATATCTTTCATACAATGACTTCTTTTAGACATAAATAAACAGATGGGGTAATTGCTATATTTACCCTATATGTTTTATAATGTTATTATAAAGGATGATGGTTATGGAAAAAAGTAGTGATTTAAAAGGCATTAAGAGATTACTTGCAATGTTATGTGCTCTCTTTGTAGTGCTTCTTGTTGGAATGATAGCATTACAAACTAGTGTTAATAGTTTTAACAAAAAGGAAAGAACATATTCTCTAGCTGAACCTACTAATGATATTGAAGTAACTATTGATAAACAAGCATACTGGTCAAAAGTTATGCCAGAATCTTTTATATATCCTACAGAATTTTCTTCTTCCTCTTTTCAACAAATTGATAAAGATGGTAAAAACATTTCTTATGGAAGAACTTGTGAATTTAAAATTGTAAACAAAAGAAAACTTAAAATAAGAGATTGGAAAATGGAAATTGTTGTTCATGAAGATCTTTATGTAAATAAATCATGGAATGGGGAAATTGAATTTTATCAATTTGGTGGGAAAAAAGTAGACAGGTTCAACACCATGTTAACTGATGTAAATGATGTGGTAATCGATTATGCTCAAGTTGATGAATTACTTTTATTTCCATTAAAAAATAGTGATAAAATGATATATCATCCCAATATAGAATATAGTGAATTTCCATTATCTCCTTCTTCAGATGAGTCAAGAATAGATGAAACGACAATTGGTATTATATTTTATACATCGAATGCTGATTTTGATTTAGGTGATGTCAAAATAACTTTCTACTTTGGAAAAAGCATATCAAATGAACCATTTTTTTATATCTTTGCCACATTTATGCTCATTGATATCCTTATTTCTATTGTAGCTATTTTAGATTTATTGATCGGTGAAAAATATGCTCGCATTCAAGCGCTTGCTGATCAAAGAGCAAAAGATGAACTTGGAAAAGCTTTGAAAAAAGCAGAAGATGCCAATAGAGCTAAAACAATATTCTTAAATAATATGAGTCATGATATTCGTACTCCAATGAACGCTATCGTGGGATTTTCTGATCTTCTTGAAAAAGAACTTGTTGGTCAAGAAAAAGCTAAAGAATATGTAACTAAAATTAAATCATCAAGTAACTTTTTATTATCGTTAATCAACAATGTTTTGGAAGTAGCTCGTATTGAAAGTGGTAAAACGGAACTTCATGAAGAAGTAAAGGATATGAAAGAATTACATGAAGAAGTTGTTTCAATTTTCCAAGAACAAATGAAAAATAAGGAGATTATATTTACTCATTCACTAGATATTACACATCAATATGTACTTTTAGATTCCACTAAACTTAGAGAAATATTATTAAATATCTTGAGTAACGCTCTTAAATATACTCTTAATGGAGGAACAGTTGATTATTCAATGAAAGAGATTCCTTCACAAGAAGGAAATAAAGCAACTTATAGAATTGTTGTCTTAGATACAGGAATTGGTATGTCTAAAGAATTCTTAGCAAATATTTTTGATGAATTCTCTCGTGAAAGAACCACAACCGAAAGTGGTGTAATTGGTTCAGGTTTAGGTATGTCTATTGTTAAACAACTAGTGGATTTAATGAATGGAAATATCGAAATAGAAAGCGAAAAAGGTAAAGGAACTAAAGTTACAATTAATTTATCATTTAAGATAAGTGACAAAGAAGACCAAATTTTAGAAAAAATTGAATGCGATGAAGTTAATGTAAAATGCAAACGTATCCTTCTTGTTGAAGATAATGAATTAAATTTAGAAATCGCAACCGCTATATTAGAAGAAGCGGGATTTATCATTGAGTCAGTTACCAATGGTCAAGAATGTATCACTAAATTACAAGAAGTTGATGATAATTATTTTGATGTAATCCTTATGGATATACAAATGCCTGTTATGAATGGCTATGAAGCTACGAAGATTATTAGAAAAATGGAAAATAAAAATAAAGCTAATATTCCAATTATTGCTATGACTGCAAACGCATTTGAAGAAGATAAAAAGACAAGTTTGGAATGTGGAATGAATGGACATATTACTAAACCGCTTGATCCAGCGAAAATGATTAAAATAGTATCTTCACTCATAAAATAGAACATAAAGCTATATTCTTAAGGTAATAATATTTTAAGGATATAGTTTTTTTGTAGAAAATTACTATAAATTTCTTTACTATATATCTAGGTGATGAAAATGAAATACGACAATTTAGCGGCCTCTTTACAATTTCAAAAAGAAGGTAGAGTCTTTTATAAAGAAATAAAAGGATTTAAAGTATATTTTAAGGATTGGGCCTATTTAATCTATTCCTTTGGAGCATTTTATATCCCATGTAATAAAGAAATTACTACTCCAATACTAAAAAAGATTGAGCAAGAAGCTTTTGGTAATGTTGGTGCATTATTTACTATTGGAAGTAAGAATGATACCCTTATTATGTCTTTAGAAAGCGGAAATAAAGAAGATAAAAAAGTTCAAGATAAAATCCTTGCTCAAATTATTGTGGTTTGTTCAACTTTACAAAAAGAAGGATACGAACCGATGAAAGAGTGCCCTATATGTCATCAAGAAGCTTCCTTTGGTGATTTTGGAGATAACTATATTCCTATTCATGAAGAATGTAAGAATACATATGTTAATAAATTAACTAATATTGTTAATGAAAATAAGGGATTCAATTCCAAATATCTTCTTTCGATTATTCTTTCTTTTATTTTAGGATTAATAGGAATTGTGCCCGCTATTTTATTAGCATATTTTAATCTTGATTATTTTACAGGATTAATTGTTCTTACTCCATTACTTGGAACACTTGGCTTCTTCTTATCCAAGGCACAAAGCAAAAAATGGTTACGTATCGTAACTGGAGTGATTTGCTTAGTTATTGTTTTAGCATTTACTTTCTGGGCCTTTAGCTACATTATTTCTCAAAAAGAGATTACATTATTTGAATATATGTTTAAAGGTAAGATGGTTGGACTAAGAAAATCAATTTTCACTTTAATTCTTTCTTTAGGTGGATTTGGAGGAACCAAATTAGTATCCAAGTTTAGAGTGGATTATCAAAAAGAACTTGATAAATTTATCAAAAAATAACTAAGTTATAAGAAAGGGAAACTTTTCTTTTTAAATAAATTGTCAAATAAAAAAATAGCAGTAAAAAAACGGTTCAATATTAAACGTTATCTATGTTATATTATGTTGGCAGTAAATAGGAGGAATGTATGGAAAAAGAATGGGTTGATATTACAAATAATTATTCGGAAAGATCACGTCATTATAATGGTAAATATTTATTAAAAAGTATGTTGCTTGACGAAGAAGTAGAAATACAAATTTATTCTTTTGATGATGATGATTGTGTATATGAGATTTTTGTAAACTCAGAAAAATTTTATGGCTCATGTTATCCAAGAGAAGGAGCATTTGAAATTTATGAGCAAATGAAGAATGATATTTATAAAGAAAGTCTTAAAAAGAACAAATATTCTAAAAATTTTATAAATAGATTTGCTGATAAATATAACTTAGGTATCGCTTTTGATTCATTTTTTTCTGGATTTGATAAAGTGCTTGAAAGTTTGTGTGGATACGATGATGAAGATTCTTCCTATATGTTTGAAGATGATGAAGATTCATACGAAGACCACTACGACGACGAAGATGAAGATGATGACGATAATGAATAAATAATTTATATAAAAAATTATAACCTTTTAAAACAAAAAAATCCGAGCATTAAAGCTTGGATTTTATGCTTTTTTCGTGGTATAAGCAAAGAATTCGTATACGTCTTCTTCTTTTTCAAAACGGGCGATTAAAGCATCATCACCTAAAACATCTTCTAAACCCTTAGGCACCTCTTGATGGAACAAGACATTTGGAAAATATTTATTTTTTATATCATCTACAGAATGGACATAATGCGAATTCTTTCTTCTTCCAATATAAGCGGAGAATTGGCGATGTAAGGGGATAATCTCTTCTTTGATAAGATCCGCCATCGCACGAGCATAAACTTCATAAGAGGAGATAGAAGTTGCGTAGTTAATAACCTCAACTGTATATCCTCCTGGAGCACGCATATTAGCTTCCATAACTAAAGGATCACCTTTTTTACCTAAACCTTCTTTATCTTCACTCATTCTTAAAAATTCAATATGGAAATAACGATATTTTGCATCCATTGTTTTTAATATTGAGGTACCAATTTCACGTAAATCAGAAGGAACATTATTTGAACCATAATAATAAATATCAACATCATGGTCGTTGACGCAATCGAAATGATCAGGGAATACTTCTGAGGAACAATAAATTACATTTCCATCTTTGGAAGTGATTCCATCAAATGTCACTAATTCACCATTAATAAACTCTTCTATTAAATATTTTTCTTGTACTACATTGATATGGAAGAATTCTTTTAATTCTTCTTCATTATTGATGCGGTATGTAGAATGACCTCCTACTCCTGAATCTGGTTTAATAATTAAAGGATAAGATACGATTTGAGCGAATTCTTTAGCTTTTTCAAAAGTAGATAGAACGGTATAACGGGCAAACTTTGCCCCAGCTTTTTTAAAATATTCTTTTTCTAATGATTTAGATTTATACATTTCAATTTCATCTTCACCTTTTCCGGTGGTGACGTGAAATTTACTTCTAAGATGAGCATCAAGTCCTAACCAGAATTCGTTGTTTGATTCGATAAAATCAATAACTCCATGGCGAGAAATTAATTCTTCAACAGCTTGTTCTACTCTTTTTGTATCCATTAAGTTAGGAAGATAGTAATACTCAGATAGTGAAGAAAGTAAGCGTGGTTCAAGTTCAAAATAAGGAGTATCGCCAAGTCCTATCACATTAAATCCTACATTCTTTAAAGCTTCCGTAAAATGAAAGTAAGAACGAGGAAAATTGCAAGATATAAATAAAAAATTTTTCATTTGTTTTCACCTGAAGCCATTATAGCGGAATTTCTATGATTTTCATTATTTTTATGTTATAAAAGCGCTTAACTAGATATTATTTTATATATTTCTTTATAATAAACTTAAGTTGATTATAAAAACTTATCGATATAAAATTATATTATGAAATATGAGGTATTTGTGATGAAGCGAAAAGAAAAATTATCATTAAGAAAAGATTTGTTAAGTAAATATTATGAAATAGATAACAAAACCGCGAAAGTAAAATTATATTATGATACTTTTAGTGAATTGATCAATCAAAATTTTGGAGATGAAAAAGTTGAACTTATTAATACATCTTTGTTTGAGGATATTCAAAATGCTATAGAATATTTACCTCTAAGTTATAATATCGACATTGATATTTTTATTAAAGATTTTGAATCATATTCCATTGAAGAATCGTCGCGAATTATTAAAGAAAATATTCTTATGAAAGGATATATTTTCGGGGTCGAAAGATATAGAACAATAAGAAAAGGTTTAGCCTTAGCTTTAAGTGGTATTATTCTTCTTGTTGCTTCATATTTTTGTTCATCGATGGAATGGCCATCGATTATATATGATATTATAAATATAACTGGTACTCTTTTTATTTGGGATGCTTGTGAAGAAATTCTTATTGAGAATAATGGGAAGAAAAGAGAACTAAGAAGATATGTAAAAAAAGTGAAAAATATTACATTACATAAAATGGATTGATTGATGGTGAAAAGTGATGAAAAAAAAGAAGTGGTGTAAAGTAAGACATAAATTTTGGTTTACGATTATGAGACCAATATTTTCGTTTTTGTTTTGGAAAAAATATGGATACAAAGCAGAAAACTACAAATTAGATAGGAAACAAAATTATCTTATTATCTGTAATCATTCTTGCTCCTTAGATCCTTTTATGCTTGGAAAATCTTTCTTTCGACCTATTTATTTTGTAGCGTCAGATGATTTATTAAAAAATGGTTTTATATCTAAAATTATGAAACATACAGTTGCTCCCATTCCAATTAGAAAAGGAACGATGGATATAAGTTCTATTAGGAATTGTATATCTATTGCAAAAGAAGGGGGAACAATTGGTATCTTCCCAGAAGGAAATAGAACTTATTCAGGTGAAATATCATATTTAGGAATTAATTTAGTTAAATTTATTAGAAAACTTGATTTACCTTTAATTATTTATCATATCGATGGAGGATATGGACTTGATCCTAGATGGGGAAAAAAATCTCGTCGAGGTAAAGGAAGTAGAGGATACGTTCAAAGATTGTTATCTAAGGAAGAACTATGTTCTTTGAAGGACGAAGAATTACTTAAAATCATTAACACTAATTTATCACAAGAAATTTCTCCTTCTTTACGCTTTAAATCAAAGGAAAAGGCGGAATACTTAGAAAGAGTTTTATTTATATGTCCTAAATGTCATGCTTTAGAAACATTAGTAAGTGAGAAAAACGCTATTAAGTGTAAATGTTGTTCCCTAGAGGCAACTTACGAAGAAGATTTATCTTTTTCTTCAAATGATCCATCCTTTAAGTTTAAAAAAGTTAGCGAATGGATGAATTATCAAAAAGAATATTTAAAAGATTTAGCTATTGAAGAAAACAAAGTACTTCTTGGTGATGAAAAAGTTACTTTGATTAGTTGTTTAGAAGGTAAAGAAAAAGAAGTGGAATTAGTTGGTAAATTACAAATGAATTCTAAAAGTTTTATTATAAAAGGAGAAAAGGAAATACAGTTCTTTTTTAAAGATATTAAACAAGTAGAAAATCAAGGAAAACATAAATTGTTATTTTATATAGGAAAAGATTATTATGAGTTTAAAGGGGGAGAAAGATTCTCTTCTTATAAATATTATTTGATGTTTAATCGCATCAATAATACTCTTGAAAATACATTATAGGAGGAATTATGTGGCATACTAAACATCATGATTTTGCAAATAGAATTATTAAGCCTATTTTAAGATTATATTCATTTAAAAAGAATCATTTTAAAAGCAAAGTATATAAACTAGATAAAAATAAATCATATATTATCCTTGCTAATCACCAAACTACCTGGGACCCAATTTTACTTTATTGTTCGTTTAAAAACATTATTTATCCTGTGATGGCCAAAGATTTTATACCAGTGAAATATCGCAAATTGATATATAAATATTTAGGGCCAGTTTTAAAAGCAAAAACTTTAAAGGACTTACAAGCAGTAAAAAATATGCTACAAGTAGTAAAAGAAGGAAATAATCTTTATCTTTATCCAGAAGGAAATAGAACATATTCAGGTGAATTATGTTATTTTTCTGATGCGACGATTAAATTTATCAAAAAAGCAAAATGTGATGTTGTTTATTATAATTTTAAAGGAGGATATGGAGTTGATCCTAGATGGGGTACCTCAATAAGAAAAGGAAAATTTGAAGGAGGAATCCGTTCTATCTTACCTTTTGAAGAAATTGAAAAAATGAGCATAGAAGAATTGCTTGCTCATACAAAAAAAGAATTAAGTGTAGTGGAAGCTCCTTCAGAAAATGAATATAAATCTAGTAAAAGAGCTGAGGCTCTAGAAAGAACATTGTATCGTTGCCCTATTTGTAAGAATATATCTAAACTTCATTCTCAGGGTAATTATTTGTCATGTGAATGTGGACTTAAAGTTGAATATACATCAAAACTAACTTTTAATTGCTCTGATCCAAGATTTAAATATAAGACAGTTAATGATTGGTTTGTCGATCAAGAAAAGTGGATAAGATCATATGAGTATCAAGGAAGTGATCCTATCTTTGAAGATGAAAATATTATCCTTCATAAAATTTTTATCGATCATAACGAAGAAGTAACAAGAGGTAAATTATCATTGTATGAAGATTATTTATTAATCGGTGAAAAGCAATTTGATTTTTCATCTATTATTGAAATGACCGTATCGTCTAAACAAACACTCATCTTCTATGTTGATGATATTTCTTATCGTTTATCAAGTGATATAGTAGGCGTTAATTTTATAAAATACATGCAAATGTATTATCATTTAAATAATAAAAAATTAGGTTTTGCTGATGATTTCCTAGGTATCTAGATGGATTCTTTTTGTTGTTGAGGTTCGATAAAGTAAAGTACCTAGCTCTTCAGAAAGTGGTTCTATTGGAATATTTGGATTATTAAAATAATGTTGAATGACACCAAAGAAGCCATTGAACAGGTATTCAAAACGAATCTCATCATCAAGATTTTTTACATGCGTCACTTGCCTTAAACCTAATTTTAAAGTTTTAGCAAGATGAGACATATAAAATTCTAAATCTGGGTCATTATTAATAATTTTATAGAACTCTATTTCTTTATTCAGCGCTTCAATGATTAATTTTGCACAAGTAATATATGAGGATAAAGGTAAGTCTTCTAAGTTATTAGATATTCTACTTAAAATAGAAAAGAAGTATTTTGATTGTTTTAAAATAACTTCATTTACTAAAGAAGAAACTAAATCATCCTTTGATGAGTAATGAAGATAAAAGGTATTGCGATTGATTGAAGCTAAGGAAGCAATATCTTTTACGCTTACTTTAGCATAATTCTTTTCTTTTAAAAGTTCTAAAAAAGCATTTTTGATATATTCTTTTGTTTTAATTACTCGTAAATCTTCGCTCATAGTGCCTCCTCAAATCGACAAAAGTGTATAATATGCGACACCTGTCTACAAAATGTTGTGTCTAGATTGTATCACTTTTGCTAAAATTATCATAGTAATTATTTTACTGTTTTATTCTATGGGAGGCTTTTATGAAAAAATTTGCAGTAATTGGAGATTCTACTTGCGATCTTCGTCAAGATACTAGAAAACAACTTGGTATTGATTACTTTATGATGAATGTCGTTTTTAACGATTTAGAAAAAAAGGCTGATTTAGATTGGAAAGAATATAGCGCTAAAGAATTGTACGATAACATGAGAAATAAACAAAGAGTCAAAACAACGCAAGTTCCAATGGAAGAATTTGTTCGTGTCTTTGAAAAGCACTTAAGTGAAGGAGAAGATGTTGTTTATATCTCTTGTTCTTCCGCTTTATCAGGATCCATTAACGTTGCATCGGCAGCCGTTGAAGAATTAAAGGCCAAATATAAGGATGCGAAAATCGTTTTGTTTGATTCTAAAATATCTTGTTTAGGTCAAGGAATGATGCTTATTGAAGCAGCGACTATGAGAAATAATGGCGCAACTATTGAAGAAGTTGAAAAACGTCTTGAAGAAATGAGAGATAACATCAATCAATTCTGCGTACCTGAATCTTTATTATATTTAAAAAATGCGGGACGTGTAAAAGCTTCTACTGCATTCTTTGGTAACTTAATTGGTATTAAACCAATTTTGATTTCTTCTTTAGAGGGAGAAAATGTTGCAATTGAAAAAGTTAAAGGAAGAAAATCTTCTCTTAATCGTATTGTTGAATTAGCATCTAACGCAATAGCTAATCCAAAAGACAGCGTCGTTTATGTGGCACATTCTGATTGTGAAGAAGATGCAAACTATGTCGTTAATTTAATTAAAGAAAAAATTCAACCAAAGGATGTGTATGTAAATATTATAGGCCCAATCATCGGCGCATCTGTTGGCCCTGGTACAGTAGCAATTTACGTAGAGGGAACTAAAAAAACTATCTAACTAGACGAGAAAGGATTTTATTAAATGGATTCAAGTTATATTGATGGACAACTATTAAAGAAATTTGTTATTAATGGTTGTCAAAATCTTGGTTGCCACCAAGAAGAAATTGATGCACTTAATGTTTTCCCGGTTCCAGATGGTGACACTGGTAGTAACATGCATATGACTATTGAAGGAGGAGCGCAAGCAATAAAAGATAGCGAGGAAACTGATATAGGCGCAGCTAGTAAACTTATTGCTCGAGCGATGACTTTATCAGCTCGTGGTAATTCAGGGGTTATTCTATCACAATTTTTTAAAGGATTATCTTTAGGACTTGAAGGAAAAAATCAAGTTTCCCCAAAAGAATTCTGCGATGCTTTTATCTCAGGAGTTAATCAATCATATAAAGTTGTAAAAAATCCTGTAGAGGGTACAATCCTTACCGTAATGAGAGAGGCATCTAATAAAACAGCTGCTTTGATGAAGGAAGATTCATCAATTAATGAATTCTTCCAATATTTTTTACAAGAAGCTAATGAATCTCTTGAAAGAACTCCAGAACTTCTTCAATGCTTAAAAGAAGCAGGTGTGATCGATTCAGGAGGTGCGGGTTATGTTAAAATCATTGAAGGAATGGCAATGGTTTTAGATGGAAATATATTATCGTATGTAAATAATAATCAACCATCTAAAGATAATCATATTAATACTACATTCAATGCTGATTCAGTACTTGAGTATGGATATTGCACAGAATTTATTCTTCAATTACAAAATAGTAAAGTTGATACTAAGAATTTTGATATTCAAGTTATTAATTCTTTTTTAGAAACAATAGGAAATTCAATTGTATCTTTCAAAGATGATGATGTTATTAAGGTCCATGTTCATACTATGGTACCTGGTCAAGTTCTTGCTCAAATGCAACAATATGGGGAATTTATCACAGTAAAAATTGAAAATATGTCGGTACAACATTCCCAAAGTAAAGAAAACGTACCTCAAGTTAAAATCGAAAAGAAAGAGCATAAGAAATATGCAGTAGTTGCTGTTTCTTCAGGAGAAGGAATAAGTGAATTATTTACTCAATTAGGTGCAGACGCCTTAGTATCAGGGGGCCAAACAATGAATCCATCAGCTGAATCATTTATTGAAGCTTTTTCATCTCTTGATGCAGAAAATATCTATGTTTTTCCAAATAATTCCAATATAATTTTAACAGCAAAACAAGCTGCGAAAATGTATAAAAAAGCGAAAGTATATGTGGTCGAATCAAAGACTATCGCTGAATGTTATGGAGCTTTATCAATGCTTGATTATTCTAGCGATGATGCTGATGAAATTTATAATTACTTCCAAGAACAAGCTTCTTTAATAATAAGCGGACAAGTAACTTATTCAATTAGAGATTCATTTATAAATGGTATTAACATTAAAAAAGGAGATTATATTTCTATTTATAATCATAACATTGTTGCTGCATCTAAAACAAAAATTGATGCAGTTATGGCTTTCTTAAATTCAGTTGAAGGAATTGAAGATATGGAAGTCTGTACTCTTATTGTTGGAAAAGATGTTAGCGTTGAGGAACAAGAAGAAGCTATTAGATTAATAAGGGAAACATACCCAAATATGGAAGTTGGAATCATTGAAGGAAAACAAGAAGTTTATTCTTTCATTATTTCTTTATAAAAATTATGAGTATATTTGATTAATTCATTTATACTCTTTTTTATTTTTGTTATAAAATGGATTTGGTGGTTATTTATGGATAAAATTGTATCTAATGAAGTGATGAGGCAAGCTGATAAGCAAACTATCGAACAAGGAACTTCTTCTTTGACTCTTATTGATAGAACTGCAAATGCCTTATTTTCTTCCTTTCCTTGGCAAGGGAGAATAGGAATAGTATGTGGTAAAGGGAACAATGGAGGAGATGGAATAGCTTTAAGTATTTTACTTAAAGAAAATGATTTTGATGTTAGCATTATATTGATTGATGAAAATATATCTAGCGATAGCCGTTATTATTTTCAAAAAGCTAAAGAAAAGGGAATTCCAATATTTTATTTTTCTTTAGATATGCCTTTTGACTACGATATTATTGTCGATGCAATATTTGGTACAGGATTTAAAGGAAAAGTGGAAGGAAAATATCTACAAGCGATTGAAAAAATTAATGCTTCTTTAGGCACTATTATATCAATAGATATAAATTCGGGTTTAAATGGAGATAATGGTATGGGAGATAGTATTGTTAATGCTGATATTACTATCGCTATCGGTTCATATAAATATGGTCACTTTCTTAATAAAGCTAAAGATAATATTAAGAAATTAATTTGTAAAGATATAGGCATCAATATACAGGGAAAATCATCATTATTAATCGATGAAGAAGAGGTAAAAAGATTCTTTTATCCAAGAATAAATTTTTCATCTAAAGGTAGCTATGGAAGTTGTGGAATTATTGGAGGTTCTTGTAAATATCCAGGTGCGATTAAATTAGCTAGCATTGGACAAAATGGAATATATGTAGGAGCAGGAATTTCTAAAATCATTGTGCCAAGTTCGATTAGTAAAGAAATATCTTCCTTTGTTCTTGAATCTAGTGTTGTTCCTTTAAAGTTTTTAGATGAAGAAGATTATTTTTGTGAAGAAGAACTTCTTGAGGCCATCAAAGGATTAAAAGTGTTAGCTATTGGAGTGGGACTTGGTCAAAGAAAAACTTGTTTTCATCTTTTAAAATATTTGCTTTTAAATTATGAAGGAACTTTAATAATAGATGCAGATGGATTAAATATCCTTTCGACTTTTGATTTAAATATTTTAAATTCATCAAAGGCTAAAATTGTATTAACTCCACATGTTAAGGAATTTTCACGCTTAATCAAAAAGGAAATAGATGATATTTTTAATAATTTTATTTCTTATTGCGATGATTTTGTTAATAAATATAATGTAACGCTTCTTCTCAAAGGAGCTTCTACTTATGTTGCTTCTAAGGAAGAATCATATATTGTAAATACAGGATGTCCTGGAATGGCAAGTGCGGGGTCTGGTGACGTTTTAACAGGTGTTTTAGCGGGGATTTGTGCTTATTCATCTTCTTCTCTAACTAAAACTATTGCTATTGGAGCATATATAAACGGAAAAGCTGGAGAATATGCACAAGAAAAATATGGTCAATACGGAATGGTTTCTTCTGACACAGGAAGAGAAGTGAGTTTTGTTATTAAAGATTTATGCCAAAAATAGAGATTGACATTATAAAGAAATGACTTTATTATTTTAAATGCGTAACATTAAGGAAGTTTATATGAAAAAGACGTTTTATTCAGAAGTAGCTTATATTTTAGGAGTTCTGCTTATGGCATTAGGCACCGCTTTTACCGTGAAAGCAGATTTTGGTGTTTCTATGGTTATCGCTCCTAGTTTTGTGATATATAAGAAAATTAATATGTATCTATCGTGGTTTACATTTGGAATGGCTGAATATCTTTTTCAACTAGTATTACTTCTTATATTAATGATAGTGATTAGAAAATTTAAAATAATCTATTTATTTTCTTTTTTAACTGCGATTTTTTATGGCTTATGTTTAGATGGATGGACACTAGTTGTTGCTTTAATTCCTATGAATCATATTGCTATTAGAATTATGTATTATATTGTAGGCTTCTTATTAGTGGCTTTAAGTGTGGCGTTTTTATACAACACATATATTTGCCCCGTTGTTTATGAACTATTTGTAAAAGAAATCTCAAAACGATATAAAATTAATCTTTTTAGATTCAAGACATGTTTTGATATAAGTTTCTTACTACTAGCGGTGATTCTTTCTTTTCTCTTCTTTGGATGGATGCAATTTGTCGGAGTAGGAGGAGGAACAATATGTGTAGCACTTGTAAATGGATTTACAATTGGAATGTTCTGTAAAATATTAAATCACTTCTTTCAATTTAAAGACGCATTAAAACTTAGAACCTTTTTTGAAAAAGAAGAAAATTAATGATTATAATGTAGTTTTTGGCATCGAGAAAAATAAATATCTTCTATCGATGCCTTTTTATTTTTATAAAGACCTTAATAAACTCAAAAAAATGAATTAAAAATCATTCAATTTTTTCTTTAAAAAAAACAAAGATTTTTATGCCTAAAATATATCTAAACGTGAAAAAAAACTAAAAAGTTTAATGCTTATATTAATATTTAAGCAAGGGACATCTTATGATGTTTTTTATTTAGTGCTAGAAAGGAGAGAAAATAGATTATGGTTGAAGAGATCCGTTATGTTAAACAACAAGGCCCTTTTACTTATGGCCAAGCTTGTATTGCTATGCTTACAAATCAAACTACCGAACAAGTAATCTATGATCTTAACTTTGATGGTCCTTATACAAAAAGTAGATTAAAATATGCTTTAGATAAATATGGCATTAAATATAAGCCAAGAAGAAAGAGGATTTTTAGAGATACTAGAAAAGATTATTCTTCTTTTGCAATCCTTATCGTTCGTTGTAACAATTATAACCATATGGTTATTTATAAAGATGGAAAATATTATGATCCTGAGGTAGGAATATTATCAAAGGAATATTCTAGAGGAAAGATTATTGATTATATTGATATTATCGGGTAAATTAATAATAAAATTATTTATTTTCCATAAGAGTATTAAAGGGTTGATATTTTTGTTTGAATAATATAACCTTTTATAAGGATTTAGAATGTACAGGAGTGGAAATTATGATTACAATTGATAAAAGTGAAATAATTCAATCGCGTAATGAATTACCTTCTGAGGTAGAGACTTTAGACGAAGCTAGAGAAGCTCTTCAAAAAGGTGAAAAGGGAAAAGCTATTAAAATATATAAAAGAGCTATAAAAAATGGATCTGTTTATGCTCCTAATCTTTTAGCGGAATTATACTTTAATGAAAACGGAAGATTTAGCAAGAAGAAGATTCTTGATCTGATGATTCTTGGAGCATCAAGAGGTGATGTTGTAGCGCAAAAGAACTGTGGCATCCGCTTACAAGATATTGAATATACAAAAAAGATTGATTATCATCGTGCATTTAAATATCTTTATTCTTCAGCCGTTCAAGGAAATTCGGAAGCTGCTATAGCTCTTGCTTATTTATATGTATCATTTAAGATTGAAAAAGATGAATATGAAGCTGCATATTGGGCTGAAAAAGCGCTAGTGGATATTCATGATGAAGCGATTAATCTTATTAATCATTTAACGATGAGTTCAGAAGAAATAAGTGAAAAAGCAGATGCTTATTTTTATGGTGCTGATGGAGTCAAACCTGACTACAAACGTGCCGCAGCTTTATTCCATGTCGCTACATTAATGAATAATCCTTCTGTGTACGCTCATGCGATGCTTGGGTATTGTTATATGTACGCTAAAGGGGTAAAAGCGGATTTTGTAAAAGCTAAAGAATATTTTGAATATGCTTTAGAAAAAGGTAATAAATCAGTTGAAAAATATGTCAAGCGTCTTGATGATCAACTAAGACCTTATGTTTGGAATGATAAAATCGATTTGATTTTAGATACTCCAAATACTGACGAACAACAAAAGTTACTCGATAGCGGTAATATTTTATATAACCAAAAGAAATATCTTGAAGCTCTTGAACTTTACATTAAAGCGGCTGCAATTAAATGCAATGATGCATATACAAAAATGGGATATATGTATCTAAATGGTCAAGGACCTAAGCCATCTCGTCATAAGGCTTTCCATATGTTTAAAGAAGCTGCTGATTTAGGTGACGCTATTGCTCAATACGAAGTAAGTAAACTTTATTTAACAGGAACAGGTTGTGCTCAATCTAATAAATTAGCTTTCTATTATATGTATCAATCCGCAAGTCAAGGTAATCCACTTGCAACAAGAGAACTTTGCAAATATTATCGTGATGGAATAGGATGTGTCCCAGATCACCTAGAAGCTTTCTATTGGTTAAATAAAACATTTAATGCTAAAGATAAAGAATCTGTAGATTTATATGAATCGCTCACTAATGTTGATGGAAAAGAAGCTTCTATTCGTGGCAATATGTTCTATTCTGGTAATATAGTCACTAAAGATTTACCAAGAGCTTTTGCTTATTTCTATGCGGGTGCTGAGAGCTCTACTTATCCAAGTGCTGTATGTATGTATAACTGCGGCCTTTGCTTCTTCTATGGAAGAGGGGTAGAAAAAAACTATCAAGCCGCTATAGATTATGCTACTGCAGCTAAGAATAATGGCTATACACATGCTGATGCTTTGATTGCTAAAGCTCAATTAGAATTAGAACGTTCAACAATATTTTAATGATTAAGAAGTAGTAATTAAGATTAGATTTATTACTACTTCTTTTATTTTATTATTGCATTATCTAAGGTGATGATTTATATTTATCACATATAAGGGAGTAGTTAGCTCGATAGAGTGATTGACCTACATGCTGAAATTAAATTCAGGTTCAATCTTAAATAACCAGACTTATGTCTTTTTTGACATAGGTCTATTTTTATATATAGGAGGATATATGATTAACGCAATTATTTACGCTATTTTACTTGGGTGTGGTCTAGCTATGGATGCATCTGCTGTTTCAATGACTAATGGAATGAATGAAACGAAGATGAAATTACCAAAGATGATTTTAGTTGCCGCAATGTTTGGAATTTTTCAATGCATTATGCCACTTTGCGGTTATTTTGTAGGAAATATTTTCAAATCATTTTTAGAAAAATTTACTGCTATTATTGCTCTTTTTTTATTATCATACATTGGTGGAAAGATGCTTTATGAAGGAATAAAGGCAATAAGAGAACAAAAGAAAAGTGCAAAGGAGAGCGTTAATGAAGAAGAAAATGTTGAATTATCAGAAAAAAAGAAGTTAACTTTTGGACAATTATTTATTCAAGCTATCGCAACATCTATCGATGCTTTAACTGTAGGATTAGTATTTATTGGAGTAGGGGTGAGTTATGGTTTAGATAATAACTTCTTTGCTATTCTTGTTTCAGTAATTATTGGTATTGTCACATTTATTTTTTCTATTATCTCTTTATTTATTGGAAAGAAATTTGGTGAACTATTAAGCGATAAAGCACAAATTGTAGGAGGACTTATTTTGATTGGAATTGGTCTAAAAACATTTATTCAATTTATTATTTCAATTTTTTAGAATCATTTTTTTATAAACAAATAAAATGTGGTGAGTTATAATAACTTATATAAAAATAATAAGACATAGTTATAGGGGGACATATGATTTATTATAATGGTATTTCGGATACGCTAATGGAACTTAGAAAGAAAAGATGCATAACGCAAAAAGAATTAGGGGAAGTTTTAGGTGTATCTAATAAAACAGTTTCAAAATGGGAAAAAGGAATTATTGAACCTGATATTACCTCAATGATTAATTTATCTAAGTATTATGGGATAACTATTGATGAATTAATCAAAGGAATAGAAAAAGAAAAATTAGATAAAATGCAATTTCCTATGTATACGACAATATATGCGAAGAAGGTCGTTTTTTTAAATCAACTATTTTATATTATTTTTCTTATATTATTTTTAACAATAAATTTTGAAATAGTCTTTGTTGATGTGACTTTATCAACTTGGAATATAAGTTTTGTTCTTGGTTTGATATGCGTATATATTTTCTCAATTATTGGTCATAAAGCCGCGAAAAAAAGATTAGGAACAAGATGAAATGATAATTTAACTAACAAAAAATAAAAAAGAAAACAAAAATGTATATAGTTATGCTATAATATTATTACGTTGTTAGCGAGGTTTATTATGAAAGAAGAAATTAAGAATTGGAAAGAATTATCATCGGAAGATAGACAAGTAATAATTATTAAATTAACTTACGAGTTTGATTTCGGATTTAAATTATCTTATCATATGCCTTTAGGCCATGAAACTGATTATTCTTATTATGATGAGAATACAAATATCTTTAGTTTTAATTATGATTTGATTAAAGATGATGATACACTTAATGCTCTCTTTGTTTTATTTGTAGAAATTAGAAAATTTATGCAATTAAAGAATATCGATTCATCTAGTTTAGTACAAAGAAGTTTAAATTATGAATTCTTATATGATGGAACTGTTTATACAAGAATTGATGGAGCGTTGATTGAAGTTAATTTAGAAGGCGAAAGAAAATATTTAAAACAATTATATATTTGCGCTCCAAATACTTATGATTATAACAAGTTTGCATACGATAAGATTTTATCTTATATCGGTGAAGATGAAACATTAAAGGCAGAACTTGATCAAATTTATGATTATTGGAAACCAACATGGGAATTCTTCAAAGAAGAAGATATGGAGAGAGTATACTTAGAAGTATTTGAAACAATCGATAATTTAGCAAAAGCAAAAGCATAAAAAAGGTAGGCGTCAAGCCTACTTTTTTATATGGCACCATTTTTTAAAAAAATTAATATAGCAGAAATAATGAACCGTCTATATTTTCTATCAATAGTTTTCGTAGAACGAATTAATTGACGATAATTTCCTTTTATTTGTACTAACTTATCAAGTTCTAATTTTGAAAAGAATTTCCATACTTCCCCTGATAATTTTTGACGTTCTTCAATGTTAAGACTTGAAATTAATTTTGTGATTCCTTTATCAATTTCAATACTCCTATGCGTCAAAGCCTTTTCATAAATAAAATGAGTTCCTTCAATTTGCCAAGACAAAGCATCATGTTGATTGACTCCACGTGCGTTACTTCTAATTACTATTTTCTTGGAAATAAGATCAAAAAATTGACCTACGATAGAATCTTGAGGAAGATAAGATATAAGACGAGACTTAATTCGATGGTATTTTTCTTTGTCTAGTTTCTTTTTGAAAAAACCAGGACCATCAAATGAATATACTTTTATGATTCTTTTTTGGACATCTTCATCACAATATATAGAAGCATAAAAAGAAAGGTTTCCTCCTTTTGAGTGACCTCCGATAATTATTTGTTTATCAGGGTATAATGAGGCTACTTTATTTATGTATTTAACTGCATCATATTGTGCCGGGATTGTTTTTTCACATATCATATTTAGATTTTCTTGCCAACCAATAAGTGTATCATCTGTTCCACGGAAGCAGATGAAAAGCGTATCATTGATATGATAAGTAATCGCGCAGAATTGTTCTTCATTTTCTAATGATATTCTATTTATATAATTAGAAACAAATATTTTTCCAAAACGTTCACTTCTTTGACACTCCTCAGCAACATCAAGGATACTATTTGATAATAATAATCCAAGCTTTATTTCTTTTTTGGGCGTCTTTTTAAATACTTCATCGACACATTTTCGATATAATTTTTTTCTTTTTGAAGGATAAGAAGGAATAATATTATCATATTCAACATAAGAAATAACTGAAAAAATCAAAGCATCTATTTCATTTAGTTCGCTTTGATAAAATGATAAATCTTTTCTCCATAATAAATAATCAAATATATTCATTTCCTAGTTATGTCCCCTTATTACATTTTTATCATACTATATGAGAAAATTTTTATCAATTATCATATTTTTTCATTAACAAAAATTTGAAATTTTTTTATCTATAATGATATTTTTATTAATCTAATTTATAATTAGTGTATGGAGAAAAAAGACTTATGAATCAACCTTTAGCAGCATTAATTAGACCTAAAAATCTTGATGATATGGTAGGACAAACACATCTTCTTGGTAAAGATAGTCCTTTAAGAAAACTTATCGAAGCAAAACATATTCCCAATATGATATTTTATGGTCCTTCTGGATGTGGCAAAACAACTCTTGCAAATATTATTGCAGCGCAAACTAATAAATCATTATATAAAATCAATGCAACAACTGCTTCTTCACAAGATGTTAGAGAAGTTATTGCTTCCATTGGTACCCTTAATAATCAAAATGGAATTTTACTTTATATTGATGAGATACAATATTTTTCTAAAAAGCAACAACAAGTATTGCTTGAATATATTGAAAATGGTGATATAACTTTAATTGCTTCAACAACGGAAAATCCTTATTTTTATATATATAATGCATTGCTATCCCGTTCTACAATATTTGAATTTAAAAGCGTTAGCGCAAAAGATATTGCTAAAGCTATTCAAAGAGCGATAAGCATTTTAGAAAAGGAAAATAATATCACAATTGAAACTGAAAAAGGATTGGTAGAGTACGTTTCATCCGCTAGCGGAGGAGATGTAAGAAAAGCTATTAATACAATAGAATTACTATATGAAATATCGCCTCATTACGATAATAAATATCACTTTAGTTTAGCTATTGCTGAAGAAATAGCTCAAAAGAGTTCCATGAAATATGATAGAGATGGTGATGCTCATTATGACTTGTTATCTGCTTTCCAAAAATCTATAAGAGGATCAGATCCTAATGCGAGTGTGTTTTATTTGGCAAAATTGTTATCCTCAGGAGATATTATTTCTCCTTCACGGAGACTACTTGTGATAGCCGCAGAAGATATAGGCCTTGCTCATCCTAATGCAATTGCTATTACCAAGGCTTGCGTTGACACCGCTTTTCAATTAGGACTTCCAGAAGCGCGTATTCCTTTAGCGGAAGCAACTATATTTCTTGCTACTTGCCCAAAATCAAATAGTGCAATATGTGCAATCGATAGCGCGTTAGATGCTGTTAAAGCGGGAAAAGGAATACAAGTTCCTGCTCATTTGCAAGATGCTCATTATGCAGGAGCCTCTTCTTTAGGCCATGGAAAAGAGTATCTTTATCCTCACGCTTATCCTTCTCATTATGTGGATCAACAATACCTACCAGACGATATCAAAAATAAGGTTTTTTATACCTATTCTGATAATAAAATTGAAAAAGCAGCGGAAAATTACTGGTCAAAAATAAAAAAATATTGATTTGCCAAAATACTACGATATAATTATATTGATATATAGTCATTAAATATAAAAAGGAGGAGTCCTATGAAAGAAAAAAATGCAAAAATTTTATATGGAATCACTAAAACTATTGGAATCCTAAACTTATTCATGTTTTGGGTTGTTACAGTGATTGCTATGGGTATGGTTGGTATTACTAATATTGTTACTAAATCTGCAAATATTATGAGAGTTTTATATCACAATGTATTATTAAAAATTATTAATGATAAAATTGGAGCGATTGCAATATTTGTTCTTGCTATAGTTGTCATATTAATTTTCTTAATTATTATGATTACACGTGAACATACTTCTTTCCTTGGAGCTATCAATTTATGTTTATTCTTAGGATTTACCACAGTTTTAGCTTTAAAACCAAAGAACTTTGCTTATTACTGGAATAAAGAATCAGACTTGATAATTCAAAGATGGAATTTACCATTGCCTTATCTAAAGGTATTTGTTATTGCTTATTGTGCGGTAATTGTTCTTTCTTTATTCTATTTTATCTTCTCTTCCATCTATACAACTAAACAAGCAGGAAATGTTGTCTATATGAACAACCCTGAAACTATAGAAAATCTAGAAGAAGAAAAAGAAGAAAAAGTAAAAAAACCTGCTATTGTTGTTAATGGTAAGGTTGAATTAGGTGCAGAAATTCAAATTTTAGCTTATGGACATGAAGCTTATGCTCGTGTTACTGAATATGATGGTGAAGTTATGGACTTTGATGTAGCTAAACCAGAAGAAGAGCCATCAGTAGAAGAACCAGTTGAAAAAGTTATCGAAGAGCAAGTTGAAGAACCACTTGTTGAAGAAACTGTAAATGAGGAGACAATAGGTGAAGAACCTGTCGAAGAACCAGTTGAAGAGGAAATTATAGAAGAAGAGCCTATCGCTCAAGAATCAAGTGATGAACCATTTAGCTTTGGTGGTTTCTCTAGTGATGAAGATGAAACTGAAGAAGATGAAGATGAAGAAGATGAAACTGAAGAAGATGAAGACGAAGAAGATGGCTTGATGGTCAATCAAATTTATGGTCAAACATCATCTTCAATTGGTAAAATTAATAAAATTGATTTTGATGAGAAAGTTGAAAAAGCTTCGCCTGATCTTAAGAGACATTATAATGAAATTAAGAATGTCATTATGAAATATAGAAATGTTCACTCTCGTATTTCAAAGGCTGGTGATTCATTTAGATGTAAAGGCCAAAAATATGTTTATATGACTATTGTTGGTAAGACATTAAAAGTTTATTTGGCGTTAGATCCATTCTCAATCGATCAAAACGTTTATCACCATAGAGATGTTTCTAATAAGAAGAAATATCAAGTTACTCCAACTTTACTTAGAGTCAAATCTGAATTATCTGTCAAGAAAACTATCAAATTAATTGAAGTTATGTTTGAAGATAACATGATTGATGTTAAGAAAAAGGTTGAAGAAAAAGATTATGTCCAAGAACTTTTAGATGCTCTTGAAGCAAAAAAACAACCAGTTGAAAATCAATAGGAAGTAAAATGTACCCAGTGAAATGGACAGTAAATAAAAAACTGTTCTACTCACTGGGT
>SAMEA3663025__coassemble_634_pt1 | contig 21423 bp, 23 predicted proteins | sample SAMEA3663025__metabat2_high_PE_042 | metagenome-assembled genome bin SAMEA3663025 (sample SAMEA3663025) | pig gut metagenome | biome: pig gut; feature: pig-associated habitat; material: faeces | place: France | collected 2012
TATAGATTTTATAAAAGATATTGGGAAGAGGGGAAAAGAAAGTTTGGAAAATTTTTACAATTTGTTTATTTTTCTTATAAAGATAAAACAAACAATAAAGCCACTAAAATCCCCATATTCCGTAACAACACAAGAAAGTCTCCGTAGAAAAGATATAAAAATATAATTATAAATATTTTTGGAGATATATTATGTCTGTATTTCTTAGAAAACAAAATCTTAAAAAGGTGTTTATCCTTCTTCTAAGCAAGCTGAATTTAAGAATAAAGATCAATTTTTTGATAATTTTGATTTTAGTGACGTTCAATTATATGATGCTATCAAGTGTATTGGTGAAAACGAAGAGACCATCAAAGAATAGATTCAATTACAAATTAAAGAGATTGTTAAACTAGATAGTTTAAAAATATATTTTGAAATTGATAGAGAGAATTATGAATTATTAACCGAACAAAATCTAAAAAATATTTTTAAAGCAGTTTCACAACACACGACTAAAATCCTTAATTAATTTATTTATAAATTAAATTTTCAAGTTTTAATAAAACGACGGAGAACTGGTTGTATGAAATATTTATTGATGTATAAATATTAATATCGTTATTTGTCAAAATATTGATTGTATTTATTAGATAATCTTCACTATATATGTAAATACAATAATTAACGTGTATATTTTGATTGGAGGCATAAATTTTGATGAAGTAAATAAAAAATGCCACTTTCGTGACATTTATGTACAAATAGAGACTAACTATTTTTTGCAGGTATCAACAAGAGCAAGTAGAGCATCGATTCCAAGTAGAGAAGCAACTACATATGAACCAAAACTCATTTCAACAGAACTGAGATAACCTAAATTTGCTTGGATAGATTCTTGGCAAAAGCGTGGAGCTAAGAAGAATAGCACGGTACTTGCTACTAAAAACAAGAAAGTTATAATGCTATTTGCTTTATTTGTTTTTCTACATACAAAGAATGAATAAAGAGCACATAGTAAGGCGATTATTAATCCGATGAATAATTCCCAAGAAAATGTGATGTGAACATTTGTTGATGTTGCTGTAGAAGAAAATTTATAAGTACCTCCAAATATCATACAAAAACCTACGATATAAGCGTCATCTAATGATGAATACATAAATGGTAACGCTAAGGAAAGTACTACTGCTACTAGTGCAAAAAAAGATATGATGACTGGTAAAAGTCTTTTAGATGATTTTTTCATATATGTCTATCCTCCATAAAAGGCTGAAAATATTATAATAATATTTCAAAAAATATACAATAAACAAATTAATTTTCTAAAAAATAAAAAGTTGACATACCATAATGTGGAGAGTTTCTTATGTAGACAGATGAACAATAAGGTTGTTAAAGCAATATAAAAGATAAAATTTTATATTAAGACAAATTATAAATTGATATTTATTAGTTTTTTTGCTATATTTTTAAGAAACACGGGTGAGGATATAACTATGTCATTTAAAGATTTATCAATTGAAGAATATAATCATGCTTTAGGCGAAAAGAAATCAACTCCTGGAGGAGGTTCTGCTTTAGCTATTACTCTTTCTTTAGCGTGTTCTTTACTTCTTATGGTAATTAATTTTACGCTAGATAAAAAAGGATATGAAGAACATCAAGAAAGAATGGTTGAATTGAAAGAAAATATTACACGTATTCAAGAGGAAGCTTTTGTTCTAGCGGATGAAGATTCACTCACTTTTAAAGCGTTGATGGCTTCATATAAATATCAAGATTCTGATTTGATTAGTCAAAGAGCAAAAGAATGCTGCTTAGTTTCTTATAAATTGTATTTATTTACTGAGCAAGTAGAATCTATTGCACGTGAGCTTATTCTAAAAGGAAATAAAAATTTAGTCGCGGACGCAAAAATTGCAGCCTCTTTATGCTTAAGCATATATCCTGGCTGCAAAGAGAATATTGAAATTAACATTTCTTCAGTTAAAGACGCGTCTTTTATTGAACAAATGAAATCTATTTTTTAATAATATCTTGTACGAATGAGATAACGCCATTGTGGTTGTTATCTTTTTTTGTAATATAGGAAGTTTGAGCGATAACATCTTCTCGTGCATTGATCATAGATACTCCATAATGAGCATCTTGTAACATTGGTAAATCATTTAATGAATCGCCAAAAGCAAAAGTGTTTTCATGAGGGATATCAAAATATTTTTCCATATAAAGAAGAGCTTTTCCCTTTGTCGCGGATCGAGCATGGATTTCAAAGGAATTGATATTATCGTAACAGCCCCAAAATATAGTGAAGAAACTTGAGGTGTATTTTTCTTTAGAAAATATTTTTTTGAACTCTTCTAGATGTTCATTTGGTATATAACATTCAACAGAAAGGACATCACTTTGGAATATTTCTTCTACATCACCACATACTTTTTTGACAATGTCTGATTCATGTACTACCCAACAAGGAACTTTAGAAAAATCATAAGAATAGACATTTTTAATCGTATTTAACACTAAACCATAAACGAAAGGTTTAATCTCTTTAAGGAATGATTTCATTAAATCATGTTCAATAGCAAAGATAATATAATCTTTGATAGTGGTATAATCATCGCTATAAGTTACAATAGCACTGCCATTTGAACAAATCATAGGTTCATGTACTCCCATCATCTTTAAAAAGTTAATCGCGGATTGATGAGGACGTCCTGTATTGATTAGAAAATGATTGCCATCATTAATAAATGATTGAATGAAAGAAATAGAATCATCAAGAATTCTTGAGTTGCTATCTAATAGAGTTTCGTCTAAATCAGTAGTAACTAAATATTTATTTTTCATTTTTTTATCACCGATAGTATTTTAACAAAAAAGTAATTGGAAAAAAATATTTTTTCGATTGTAAGGAGCATACTAATTTTGTAATATTTTAATGGTGATGAATTTATGGAAGAAAAGAAATATGAAGAATGGCAAGATTTGCCAATGGATTATGATGAAAAGAATCCTTATACACAACGTTTTACTTACCCTAGTGGTGATATCTTTTACGTTGAACCGGTGTTTCATTTAAAACTACAAGGATTTAAAATGCAACGTCCTGAATCAATAGACACTATTTTACTAGAGATGGAAAGAATAGTTAAACAAAACCATGTTGTCGTATTTGTTGGTGAAGAGGATTATGAAATTACAAAAGATGTAGAAGGAGCTATTTATTTAACCATCCAAGATGTATGTGACCCTTTGTTAATCTTTGTTGAAGATAAATCGCGTGGGTCTGATTACGGTGACTAAAAATTAAAATTGTAAGTTCAAACAGTATCCAAAAAAATTGGGTATTGTTTGTTTTTTTATTTTTAATTAAAATAAAAAGTGAAGAGAAGGTGAAGAATATGGAAAACTTTGAAATTATAGATCGTTATGGGACGAAAGTATATGGAAATAAATGGGAGATAAAGAAAGCTAATGCCAATGTGGTTATTGTTCATGGTATGGCGGAGCACTCTGCTAGATATGATGACTTTGCTTCGTATTTAAATAACAATGGCTTTAATGTTTATGCATTAGATCATAAAGGACATAAACTTAATACCAAAGATGAACTTGGTGAAGATGAACTTGGTGTTTGGGATAAAAAATCATTTGGAGTATGTGTTGATAGAGTGAAAGATGAGATTGACATTGTTAATAACAATGGATTACCAACCTATGTATTTTCTCATTCAATGGGTTCATTTATGGGACAAATGTTAATTGAAAAATATCCAGGAATTGTCGATAAAATCGTCTTATGTGGGTCATCTGGAAAGCAAGGATTATATAAACTTGGAAAAATTCTTTCTCATATCCATTGTTTTGGTAAAAAGTTATCTAAAAAAAGCTTTTTCCTTAATAAAGTAGCTTTCGCATCTTACAATAATAAAATAAAAAAACCTAATACCAAATTTGATTGGTTAAGTGTTAATGAAGAAAATGTCAATGTATATATGCAAGATCCATATTGTGGATTTGTACCAAGCCGAGGTTTCTTTTTATCCTTTATGGATGGACTTGTAAATATATCTAAAAAGAAAAATTTGAAAAAGATTGATACTAATACAAAGATATTGTTAGTTGCTGGTGAAGAAGATCCAGTTGGTGGCTATGGAAAGTATGTAAGAGTGTTACAACGTCAATACATTGCAAGAAAGATTTCATCTAGTATGATATTATATAAATCATTGCGTCATGAAATCTTAAATGAAAAAGAAAACGCGAAGATTTACGCGGATATTTTATCTTTTTTAAAAGGGTAGATGGTGCGATGTAAGCGGTTCCCATTTGCCAAAGTTTTAAAAATATGTGATAATAGTATTGCACGTCAAAATAAAGTATTTGCTTACTAGTAAATTATAAGAAGGAGTGAAGATTTTTATATGAAAATTACAATTGTTGGAGGAATGGACTTTATCGGTTTAGTCAATGCAGTCGGTTTTGCGGAAAAGGGTCATGAAGTTTTTGCACTAGACTCATCAGACAAGAAAAAGATTGCGGCTTTAAGAAAACATGAACTTCCTCGCAATGAACCAAAACTTGAAGAAATTTTAACTCGAGTAGAGAAGAACATTAGATTTACTGCAGAAACAAGAGATGCTATATATGGTGCTTCAGTATTAATGATTTGTGAAGAACCAAAAGCAAAAGATAATGGTGAAATAGATACTATTTCTTTCTATCAAACTCTTAAAGAAATTTGTAAATATATTGTTAACGATGTAATTGTAATTTTAAGAACCACAGTACCTGTTGGCACAAATAGAGAAGTACAAACTTTCATGAGCCAAATGATTGGAAGAAAGTATAAGATTGATGTTGTTTCTAACCCAGAATTCTTAAGCCAAGGTACAGCAATGAAGGATATGTTAAATCCTACAAGAATTGTTGTCGGTGTTTCTACAAAAGAAGCTCAAATGACAATGAAAGAATTGTATCGTGGTTTTGAAGCTCCTCTTTTATTTGTATCACCTGAATCCGCTGAATTGATTAAATATGCATCAAACTGCTATTTAGCGGTCAAATTATCATATATTAATGAAATTTCTGATTTATGCGATGCGGTTAATGCTGATATTCAAGAAGTTAGCTTCGGTATTGGACTTGATCCACGTATTGGTAATAAATATTTGTCTTCTGGCGTAGGATTTGGAGGACCAGCTCTTCCTCAAGATACTAGAGCAATGGATTTATTAGCTACAAAAAATAACGTTAATTTAACAATTTTAAAAGCAGCTATGGAAGTTAATAATAATCGTTCAACCGCTTTAATTAGAAAAATTAAAAATGTTCTTGGCAATATTGAAGGAAGACGTTTTGCGGTTCTTGGTTTATCTTATAAAGGAAATACTAACGATATATCTCGTTCCCCTGCATTTAGAGTTATTGAGGATTTATTAAAAGAAGGTTGCAAAGTTCTTGCATATGATTCAGTTTCTACAACTGCTTTTAGAAAGAAAATGAAATCTGATCAACATCTTAATTATGCAAATACTTTAGAAGAAGCATTAAGAACTTGTGATTTTGCAATATTCTTAAACGAATCAGAAGAATTTAAAAAACTTACAAATGAACAAATTGTTGAATATATGAAGCGACCAATTATTTTTGATGGTAAGGCAGTATTAAATCCTTATCAATTACCAGGTGTTCAATATTATGCAATAGGTAAAAAGAGATAGGCAATGCCTATCTTTTTATATTCGTTATTCTTTATTAGTTTGGTCGATTAAGTTTTCAAAATTTGGTAAGGAAACAAAGGTGTTATTTAAATTAAATACTTTTAATTTTAAGTTTTGTCCAAGAATTGATAAAGATGAATCTTCCTCTATTTTTGCACTTATTTCTTGATTTTCATAAGTGCCATAGAAAGTATCAGTCTCTTCGTTATAATCTTCCCATTTTGCTTTTGATATCTTCTCTTTAACGATGGAAGTATAGTCAAGAAGAAGGATATCACTTTTATACCAATTGTTATCTTCTTTATAGACATATAGGTATGCAGTTTCATTTGTTAATTCAATGTATGAACCTTTTTCATCATCAATAGATGAGAAAAAATGAATGATATTTTGTTGAATATAAAATCTAAAATTAGATGAAGCATCTTCAAATTCGAAGGAAAAATTACTCTTCATGTTTTCAATAACTGCATTGATTTTTTCTTTTGGAATAAAAGAAGATGAAGTGCTATTAAATTTTTCTGAAGAAAAGGAAGATGATGAACTGTGAGAACTTGTTACTATCTTATTTTGAGAACAAGAAACAAAACCGCTAGTAAGTAGAAATAAAAGAGAAATAAATAGTTTTGTACGTTTCATAAACCTTTCTCCTTTCTATGCATATATTTTGGCTATTACTAATATTATTATTCAATTTTAAAAAAAGAATTATTTTTGAGTAATTTTTTGTTTCATTCAATGATATTTCTAATATATAAAAAAGATAGTTTTACATCTTTGTTTCATGTATAAACTATCTTTTAATTTGTAAAAAGTTAATATTTATTTTCTTTCATCAGCAGGAGTAGATGCTTTCATTCCTAAGAATGTAGATCTAATACCTAAGAATAAGACAAGTCCTATCGTTGATACCATTGGGATGAATGAACCAAGAATTAATGTTAATAATGCAGGAGATAAAGAAGCATAGAATGTCACTTTTAGTGCTTCTACAAATGTGAATTTTTCTCCTAAATTTGATTTTAATTTAGATAATAAGAATAACATTAAGGTTACGATTACCATAACACCAGCATTTAAAGCAGTCATAATTCCGCTTTGTAATAACAAGTAATTAGTTCTAACTGGTTTGTACATTTTATTAAGAGCGGTTTTCCACTTATCCATACAATTATCTTTAGCTTCAACACCATCTGCTTCATTATAGAAAGAAGCAAAATCCATACCATCGATTTGATTAATCTTTCCAGAATAGGTGCTAGTTGATGAAGCATAACTCTTCAATGTTCCATCTTTGTTATAATTGTTTTGAAGACCACTTTTGTATGTTACTACATTAAAATCAGTATCTGTAATAATGATATAAGAAATAGGTCCAGTAGTTACAACACCTTCATCAGAAGTGAATGAAAAATGCTTTTGGAATTTTTCTTGTGCTTCTTTAAATTCAGCATCATTTGTAACATATTTAACAGCAAGTAAATCTTTATTTTGTGCTTTAATGACAGTTTCAGTAAATGTTGTTACTAATTCTTTATCTTGAACTCGTAGTACGATACTTTCATCTTTTAAATATTTAGAAAAAAGAGGCAAGGAAATATCAAGTGAAGAATTTGTGCTTGAAGTAACCAAAGATTCACCTTTAGAAGAAGCTACTGATAGCACAGTTGGAAGAGCAGCACAAATTAATGAAATAATTGCGACAATAAATGCAGCCCATAAAGGTTGTTTTTTGCCTTTAATTGCTTCTTTATTGGAAAATAAACTTTTTAAAATAAAAACGAAAAACTTTTTCATATTTGAATTCCTTTCTTAATAAGAATATATGAAATATATTAAGTTTGCAACAAATAGAATAAAAACAAAATTTATTTTTTGCCAAATAAACAAGATAAATCTATTTTTTACATTTTACTTTTATTGAATTCATATAAAGCGATAGCTAAAGATGATGGAAGATTTAATGAATCTATTTCATCGCTATGTTTGATGATAATACTATTATCATCAAGTAAAGATAAAGGAAGACCAGAAGATTCATTCCCAAAAACTAGGGATGTTAATTCATCTTTAGAGAAAATTGTTTCTTGAAGAGTATTTTTAGCTTGCAACATAAAGGTGCGGATTTTATGGTTAGGAAAAGCACTTTTATAATCTTCAAAAGAATTGAAATAGCTTATATTTAAGGAAAAAATACTTCCCATTGAGGCTCTTACAACTTTAGGATCAAATATATCTACTCCTGGTTTGATAATGGCAATATTTTTCATACCAAAACCAAGACAGGAGCGGAGTATGGTTCCTAAGTTACCCATGTCAGATGGGTTTACCAAGACAACATGGTCTTTATTAGCGTCTAAATATGAAGAATATTTCTTGAATACTCCAACTACAAAGGTATTACCTTTTGTCGATAATTTATTAATTATTTTATCGTTTAGACAAACTTCTGCGTTCCCTTTATTTTGATATATTAAAGATATAACTTCTTGATTATCAAAAGAAGAATGAATGAATATTTTTAATGCGTCTTCTTTATGCTTTTTTAAAAGTTCAATTGTTGGGAATGCTCCTAGAGTATACGAATAAAAAGAATCTTTTTTATATGTTTTTATTTCCATTTCTATCACCGCTTTTATTATATATAAATTGATAATGAAAGAAAATAAATTATTAGAATTGTTCTTTTTCTTTAATTTTTAGAAGCATTCCTAAAGAAATTACTTTTCTACCAACTTTTATTATTCGTTCATTTACATCAATTTTTGATATATATCCTTCGATAGTGACAATTCTTTTGTTTTCATAGAAAGAGACAATGCTAAGTTGACCTCGATAAGAGCAAAGATAACTATTAATTTCTTCTTGTTCATCTTCTAATAATAGAGGCATTTGTATTTCTTTTTCTTTATTGAAAGCGTCACGAATATGATTTTCTTGTTCTTCAAGTGATTTGAATGGAGCCCATTTTACCATTCCTCTTTGTGTATTCTTTTCCATATTATTTTGCATGTCCTCCTATTTTACTATGTTTTTCTTTAATTAATGAGTAGGGTAAACATGAAGAAGCACGTAAAATAGCGTTTTCTCCATATTTTCTTTTGATTTTATCAATGGTGCGATACAGATTCCTTCTTCTATCTTGCTCACTTATTGATTCAAGTAGAGTTGGTTGGAAATAATGTAGTTTTTTTAATGATGTAGCGGATAACATAATCCTTCTTACAGGGTAATCCTCACTATATGTATCAAAAAGTGATAAAAAAGCTTCTTCAATCATCTTTGCATCATCAGTATAACTATCAAATGAATATTGATGATAGAATCCTCCTTGGATTTCTTTAGAATAATATATGCCTAAAGATATAGTTTTGCATTGATAGTGCTCGCTTCTTAATCTTACGAGTAAATCGTCATTCATTTCTTTGATTATTAATCTAGCCTCTTGAAGCGAATAGTCTTTTAAAAGAACTTGTCCAACACAAAGCGCGTGACTTTTAGGAGTATAGGTCTCATTGATTATTGAAGTGTCAATCCCATTAGCGTGATCGATGAGTTCTCCACCTATCACCCCTAAATACTTCATCATTAATGACTTAGGGAAAGAGGCTAAATCTCCTATGGAATAAATGCCTAAACGATTGAGTCTTTTTTCAAGACGCCCTCCAATCCCCCACATCTTAGAAAGAGGTTTAATCTTCCACATTTTGTCCTTTACATCATCATAAGTCCAATGTGCGATTTGTTCTTTAGTATGTTTTGATTCTATATCCATGCTTACTTTGGCAAGGAGAAGATTAGGCCCAATCCCAATCGTGACAGTTAGACCAAGTTCATCATAGATGCGTTTTTTAATCTTTAAGGCAATTCCATAAGCGTCAGCTTTATGGTATTTTAGATATCTTGTCACATCTAAAAAACATTCATCAACAGAATAAATATGAAGGTCATCCGCGCCTACAAAAGATAGGAAAATACTGATTGCTTTTGATTGTATTTCTAAGTAACGGGACATTCTTGGCTTGGCAAATATGAGATTTTCTATTGGAGGTAGATCAAATACTCTAAGGCGAGAAGGAATACCAAGTTCTTTTAAATAAGGAGATACAGCAAGGACTATCGTGCCTTGACCTCTTTCTCTATCCGCGACCACTAAAGGAGTAACAAAAGGATCCATAGAACGATCGACACATTCAACAGATGCATAAAATGATTTGAAATCAACACATAATATAGATCGATCCATAATAATCCTTCATCTCCTTTCACGCTTCATTTTTGAAGTGACACAATTATAGGAAAAGAATTTGATGTAAGCAACATGATAGCAAGGTGAAAATAAAGAAATATTTTCGCGTTTCTTTCTCGTGCAATCATTTGTTTAATGGAAAAAAGTAAGTATGAAAATTCTCATGTGTTTCATTTCAAACTATTTCTATTCCATTTTATTGATAAAAAAATTAATTATTTATATAATTATCAAAGAAAATAGTGAGGAAAGAATATGAAAAAAGAAGTAATAAAGCGCATGAAAGAATTGCTAGGAAAATTTAAATTAAGATTTTCATATTTTCTTTTCATTGGTATCATCGGCTTTATCCTTCAATTCATTAGTTATTTTTTAGTAGCAAGTCCAGTTTCTTTTGCTACTTTATATGCTCAAAAGATGTCTGCTACTTTTAAAAGTTATGTAGCTCCTTCTTACCTCAATTTATTTGCTTCTTTACTAATAGGGGGGTGCGCTATAGGATTCATTAAGGCATCTAAAAAAGAACAAACGTATGTGAAGATAAGTTCCTTCGCTCTATTAGGAAGTGAAATATTATTAAGCATCATATCACTAGTTTCCATAATTTGCTTATATGCGCTTAGAGTGAAATTAAAAACTCCTTCAGTTAATAATTTGGTATATGTTTTATCTTCTTGCAAATTGATTTCATATTTGATTTCTTCATTATCTTTTATGGGCTTAGGATATGGAATGATGAAAGTGGAAAAACAAGATGCTCTTGGAAAAAGTGGAATCTGGTTTACATTAATTTTTAATGGATTATTCGTAGCATTCACTGTTGTTCTTGTTTTTTCTTCATTATTTAATGATGCGTTGGACACTTATTTTTCGTATTATGTCAATCTGAATGTGGATATTTCATATAAGACGATTAATGGTTTCATTTTTGGACAATTAAATGGAATGAAGGAAACGATTGATGTTGCTGGATCATATGGAAATAATTCTTTGGTGGTAACTTGTGTATTTGGTGTCATTTATCAAATCATATATTTATTGATGATGGGAGGAAGTCTAATATTTCTTTTTACTGCATTTATTAAATCATATGATGTTGATAAAGATGAGAATCGTATGTCTTTATAAGTGGAGGAATTTATGGATAAAAGTATTATTAAATTATATTTAGGAAAATGCTTAAAAGAATTTATTAATGCCATTCTAGCGGGATTAATGATTTCTTTTGGAGCTATGGTCTTTCTTTTTTGTAGCGCGATGGGATTAAAGATTTTAGGTTGTTTTATGTTCGCTACAGGACTATTACTTATTTTGCTTTACGGATATTCGTTAGTTACAGGTAAAATGGGTTATATTCTTGAAAATAAACCACCTTATTTAATCGATTGTCTAATCTCTTATGTTGGTAATTTTGTCGGTACCTTTTTAGCGGCTTCTTTAGCTACTTTAACCAAATTCTTTGATAAAGATAATGGAGCCTATACACATAATGTAATGCTTACATTGGAAAGTGTTGTTGAGGGAAAAATGAACGATGGAGTACTATCGCTTATCATTTTAGGTATATTCTGTGGCGTTATGGTTTTCTTCGCAGTAAACACATATAAAAAAGCAGATATGCAGCTAGCTCGTATCGTCACAGTTTTTGTGACAATTGGTTTATTCTGTATATGTGGATTTGAACACTGTGTCGCTGATATGTTTTATTTTTCTTTATATAGTTTCACACATGGATTTGATAAATTCGGTGTTTTGATTGGCAAATTGATGTATGTCACATTAGGAAATATCATCGGTTGTATGCTTATTCCATCAATTAGAATTTTAAGAAGTAAAATAAGGAGTTTATAGAAATGTTTAGTTATGAATATGATCTAAAAATTAGAACAAATGATTTGGACAAAAACGATCATATGACACCTAAAGCACTGCTATCAATATTTCAAGATGCAGCAGGTGAGCACGCACTCAAAGGTGGCTTTGGATATGAAGATTCTTTAAAGCAAAACGTATTTTGGATGGTGGTTAGAAATAAGATTGAATTATTTAGACAACCGGAAGCTTTTGAAATTCTTCATATGGTTACTTGGCCAGAAAAGTCAGGAAGAATTGAAACGAATAGAAATTATAAACTTTTAGATAAAGAAGGAAATATCGTAGCTCAAGGAATTTCTAAATGGGTCAATGTTGATGTGAATACGCGTCGTATTGTTAGAGCGATGAAACTAGATATTAAGGAGGAAGAATACGTTCAAGAAAAGTTATATAATGATCTTCCCAAAATTGAAGATTTTACTATTGATATGAATTCGTTGAAAATGACTTATTCTTCTTATACTGATCTTGATCATAATGGTCATGTCAATAATACCAATTATGCTGATTATATTCTTAATACAATTGAGGAACTACAAAATAAAGAATTCACTTCTTTTGAAATTAATTATATCAAAGAAGTGAAAGCATATAGTCAAGTTCAAATAGGATACGTAAGAGAAAATAATATTTATAAAATAAAAGGTTTTGTAGATGATGAACTTTGCTTTAGTGCAATAATTAAAATCAAATAAAGAAACTATTTGTAGGAAAACTATGAATAGTTTTTTTAAAAAAACAAAAAGAAAACGATTTTTTTGATTAATTTTGCTAATGCAAATAAGAAATTGTTTTTCTTTTATAAGAAAAAGATATATGATAATTTACATAAGATAAGGAGTTCTTAATATGGAAGAAATCAATAATTTTATTAAAACAATTATGGAAAAGGATTTACAAGAAGGAAGAGTTAAAGAAATTGTAACTCGCTTTCCACCTGAACCAAACGCTTATTTACATATTGGCCATGCTCGAGCTATCATCAATGATTTTGAACTTGCTAAATGTTTTTCAGGAAAAACTAATCTTCGTTTTGATGATACTAATCCAGTAAACGAAGGAGCGGAATATGTCGATGCAATCCTCGCTGATTTAAAATGGCTAGGTTATACTCCTGATAATGTTTTCTTCGGAAGTGATTATTTTGATAAGACATATGAAAAAGCAATTTTATTAATAAAAAAGGGATTAGCTTATGTTGATGATCAAAGCCAAGAAGAAACCACGAAAAATCGTGGTACACTTACCGAACCTGGAATCAATTCTCCTTATAGAGATAGAAGCGTTGAAGAGAACCTTGACTTATTTGAAAGAATGAAAAATGGCGAATTCAAAGATGGAGAAAAAACATTAAGAGCAAAGATTGATATGGCTTCACCTAATATCAATATGAGAGATCCGGTCATGTATCGTATCCTTCATGTTCCTCATCATCGTCAAGGAAATAAATGGTGCATTTACCCAATGTATGATTTTGCTCATCCTTTACAAGATGCATTTGAAGGAATTACTCACTCATTATGTTCTATTGAATACGATAACCATAGAGTATTATATGATTGGTTTGTGGAAAAATGTGAAATGGAACACGTTCCTCATCAATATGAATGGGGTAGATTAAATATCACTAATACTATCATGTCTAAACGTTATCTTCGTCAACTAGTTGAAGGTAAATATGTTACAGGATACGATGATCCTAGAATGCCAACTTTAGTGGGACTTAGAAGAAAAGGCTTTACTCCAGAAGCAATTAAAAATTTCATTATCTATACAGGATTATCTCGAATTAATTCTACAACAGAAGCAGATAACTTAGATCATTTCTTAAGAGAAGATCAAAAGATGGTTGCAACTCGTCCAATGGCAGTTTTAAATCCTTTAAAAGTAGTTATTGATAATTACGAAGAAGGAAAAGTAGAATGGTTAGATGCTTTGAATAATATGGAAAATCCAGAACTTGGATCACACAAGATTCCTTTCTCAAAATATTTATATATTGAAAAAGAAGATTTTGTGGAAGTTAAGCCTAATAAAAAATGGAAACGTTTAGCCTTAGATGTTGAAGTAAGATTGATGAATTCTTATTTCATCAAAGCTACTTCAGTAGTTAAAGATGAAAACGGTGAGATAGTAGAAGTTCATGCAACTTATGATGAAGCTACAAGAAGCGGAAACAATTTTAATGAAAGAAAGCCAAATGGAACTATTCATTTTGTAGAAGCAACAACTGCTTTAGAAGCATCATTTAATCTATTTGAACCATTAATATTCGATGCAACGGAGGAAACAAAGAATTTATCTTTCATCGAAAGATTAAATAAGAATTCTTGGAATGTAGCTCATGGTTTTGTTGAACCTTTCTTGAAAGATTCTCAAGTTGGAACTCATTATCAATTTGTAAGAAATGGATATTTCTGCACTGATAAAGAATCAACAAAAGATAAGCTAGTTTTCAATAGAACTTGCACATTAAAATCATCATTTACTCCAAATAAATAATTTTTTTGAATCAATAATTGTTTATAGGCAATTATTGATTTTTTATTTATTTAAAAATAAATAGATAAAAATTAAATTTAAAGTTTCCAAGTCGAAAATACTATGATACAATGGTATTGCATGTAAATGCAAAGCTAGATTCTTTTTTTAGATGTATTTTACATCTATTAATATACACATCCTGATAAGAGTTGTTTTATTTATAATTGGGATAAACCATAGCTTTTATTTTTATTGTCTCGTTGGTCGCGAGGATATTTTAAACAATGACTAGAAAAGGGGATAAATATGGGTACAGAGATTTGGATTCTAATTTGTGTACTATGCCTAGTTTTAGGTTGTATCGGAACATATTTCACCTTAAATTTCATCAATAAAAAGAATGAGAATTCAGCGGAAAATAATGCAAGAAAGATCATTGCTGACGCTGAAACAAAATCTGATGAAATCATTAAGTCTGCAAATAAAGAAGCAAGAGAGCAAGCAGGAGAAATTAAAAGATCTGCTGAAGAAGAAATTAGAGAAAGAAAAAAAGAAATCGCCGCTACTGAAAATAAATTAGCGCAACGTGAAGCTAATATTGATAGACGTGATATGGCTTTAATTTCCAAAGAAAACTCACTTGAAGAAAAATCCGAAAACTTAAACAGAAAGTATCATGAATTAGAAAAGAAAGAACAATCAATTCAAACAAAAATTAATTCAATCGATCAAGAGATTGAAAAAGTTGCACAAATGAGTGCTGATGAAGCTAAAGATATTTTATTTAAACGTGTAGAAGATAAAATGTCGCAAGAGATTACAGCATTCATTAAAAACAAAGAGGATGAAGCTAAAGAAATTGCTGATCAAAAAGCAAAAGATTTAATTTCTCTTGCTATTGATAAATATTCGCAAGAAGTTATCACCGAAAGAGCAGTTTCAGCAGTTGCTTTACCAACCGATGAAATGAAAGGAAGAATCATCGGTAGAGAAGGAAGAAACATAAGAACCTTAGAACAAATGCTAGGTGTTGATATTATCATCGATGATACACCAGAAGTTATTACTGTTTCTTGCTTTGATCCAATTAGAAGAGAGACGGCAAAGATTGCCCTTGAAAATTTGATTAAAGACGGTCGTATTCAACCAGGACGTATTGAAGAATGTGTCGAAAAGGCTAAAGAGGAAGTTAAAAAATCTACTCATGAAGCAGGTATTAATGCTGCATTTAAATTAGGATTACCTCGTATCAATAAAGAACTATTAGATTTTGTGGGTAGATTGAAATATAGAACATCTTATGGTCAAAATGTTTTAGATCACTCTATTCAAGTAGCTTATTTATGTGGCATTATGGCGGCTGAACTAGGATTAGATCAAAATTTAGCTAAACGTGCTGGATTACTTCACGATATAGGAAAAGCGGCTGACTTTGAAATGGAAGGAAGCCACGTAGAAATCGGTGTAAGACTTGCTAAAAAATATGGAGAGAATGATATTGTAATTAATTCTATTGAATCTCACCATGGTGATGTGCCAGCTGCATCAATTATTGCTCATTTAGTTTCTGCAGCGGATACACTATCTGCAGCTAGACCTGGAGCAAGAAGTGAAACTCTTGAAAATTACATTAAGAGAATTGAACAACTTGAAACTATTTGTAAATCATACGAAGGTGTATCTAATACTTTCGCAATGCAATCAGGTAGAGAAGTAAGAGTAATGGTAGTTCCTGAAAAGATTGATGATTTGAAAGCATTTAAACTTGCTCGTGACATCAAGGAAAAGATTGAAAACGAAATGACATATCCAGGTCAAATTAAAGTTTCAGTCATTAGAGAAGTAAGAGCTACTGAAATTGCCAAATAATAATTAAAGAGACCGATGATGGTCTCTTTTGGTCATTTATGAAGGAAGTGAGAAAATGAATATTCTATTTATTGGAGATATTGTTGGAGAAGTAGGAAGACGTGTTGTATATAAGGAAATTGAACGTTTAACAAGTCAAATCCCGATTGATTTTATCATAGCCAATGGTGAGAATGCCACTCATGGAAAGGGATTAATTGAATCTCATTTTAATGAATTATTAGATGATGGAATCGATGTTGTTACGCTTGGTAATCATTACGCCGCTAAAAAGGAAATATTTTCTTATATTGAAAGTTATGATTCTATTTTAAGGCCAAATAATCTTCATCATACTATTCCAGGCTCTGGTAGTGAGGTATTTGATTGTAATGGTGTAAGAATACGTGTTACTAATTTACTTGGAAGAGTATATATGGGACAACAAGTGAATAATCCATTTGATAATTTACAAGATGTTTGTGCCTTACAAGATTTTGATATTCATATTGTTGATTTCCATGCTGAAGCTACAGGAGAGAAATATGCTTTAGGATATGCTTTTGATGGTAAGGTTTCCGCTGTTCTTGGTACCCATACTCACGTTCAAACAAGAGATAATAGAATTTTACCAAATGGTACCGCATTTATTTCTGATGTGGGAATGTGTGGACCATACAATAGTATTTTAGGTTCTAAGAAGGAAGAAGTGATTTCTCGCACCTGGATGGGTACTCCTTCTGTGTTTACAATTGAAGAAAAAGATGACGCTATATTTTGTGCGGTGCTTATGAATTTTGATGATACCACACATAAATGTAGAAGCATTGAACCTATATACGAAATAATTAAAGAAGAAGATTTATAGTATAAAAGATAATGTTTAATCATAATCTTTCTTGAAAAGGAGATTATATGATTACACAAATTAAAGTCGCATCGTCTTCATCGGTTTTTAAAGTTGCCGGGGCAATTTCTAATATCATGAGGAATCAAAATTATTTAGATATATCTACAGTAGGCGCGGGATCTTTAAATCAAGCAATTAAGGCAATTGCTATTGCAAGAGGATTCTTAATTCCTAGTGGCATTGATATTTACATTATTCCTTCTTTTAAAGATATTATGATTGGCGATAAAGAAAAGACAGCGATAAAAATAAGAATAGAAAAGAAATAGAGGTTATTTAACATGGCAAAGAAAGTAGACATTAAAAGCGAACCAAATCTAGCGGATGCTGCGAAAAGAAAAAGAGAAGAAACTCGCATTTTAACTGATGATTTAGAAATACCAAGTGAATTACGTATAATCGCTTCAGGAAAAAAGTTTTTTATAAGAACATATGGATGTCAAGCTAATGTACTAGATTCACAAAATATCGAAGGTATTTTATTAGAAATAGGCTATTCACCAGTTGATAATCCTTTGCAAGCAGATGTTGTTATTTTAAACACATGTGCAATAAGAGAAAATGCTGAGGAAAAAGTCTTTGGTGAAATTGGCTCTTTAAAGAGATTAAAAGCAGAAAATAAAGACGCTCTTATTTGTATATGTGGATGCATGGTACAACAACCACATATTGTCAATACTATCAAAACAAAATATCCTCAAGTGGACATTATATTTGGAACACATAATATTCATCATCTTCCTTCTTTATTAAACGAAGCTTATAGTAAAAAGAATAGAATTATTGAAGTATATTCTAAAGAAGGGGAAGTAATAGAAAATATACCTTGCTTCCGTCGCGATAAAATTAAAGCATTTGTTAATATTATGTATGGATGTGATAAGTTTTGTACCTATTGCATCGTCCCTTATACAAGAGGAAAACAAAGATCTCGTGAAATGGACGCAATATTAAAAGAATGCCAAGATTTAGTTAAACAAGGATATCAAGAAATTACTCTAGTAGGTCAAAACGTTAATGCTTATGGTAAAGATTTAAAGGATGCTCCTACCTTTGCTACTCTTCTTTCTAAAGTTGCAGAAACAGGTATTCCTCGACTAAGATTTACTACTTCTCACCCATGGGATTTTACTGAAGAGATGTTTGAAGCAATAGCAAAATATCCAAATATTATGCCTTTCCTTCATCTCCCACTTCAATCAGGATCTAATGATGTTTTAAGAAGAATGGGAAGAAGATATACCGCAGAAGAATATTGTCATCTTGTTGATAGACTAAGAGCAATTGTTCCATCTATTTCTCTAAGTACTGATATTATTGTTGGTTTCCCAAATGAAACCGAAGAAGATTTCCAAAGAACCTTGGATGTTGTAAAATATTGTCATTATGATTCTGCTTTCACCTTTATATACTCTCCTCGAGTTGGTACTCCTGGTGCTAAGATGGAAGATAAAGTTTCTATGGAAACAAAACATGAGCGTTTCTCTCGTTTAATTGCTACTTTAGAACCAGATTTTGAAGCTAAAGCGGAGGCTTATGTAGGAAAGATTGTTCCTGTTCTAGTGGAAGGTAGCTCTAAGAAAGATGAAACTATTCTTTCTGGCTATACAGACACGAATAAATTAGTTAATTTTAAGGGAAATGTATCAAGTATTGGTAAGATTGTAAATGTTAAGATCTTAGAATCACATACATATTCCTTAATTGGTGAAGAAGTCAATGAATAAAGAAATTCAAGATAAATTAGATGAATTTATCACTTCTTTTTTGGAAGTTAAAGAAGTTAAACAATTTTTGATTTTAAAAGATGAACTTGCTTCTTCTAAAGAAATTGAAGTTTTAAAAGATGAAGTTAGAAGATCACAAAAAGACATGGCATTAAGTCTAGGTACTTCTTTATATAAAGAAAAAAAGGCGTATTATTTATCTAAAAAAAGAGAATATGAATCCCATCCTTTAATTGTCAATTATGAGATGTTAAAGGAGGAAGTTGACTATCTTCTCAATGAACTAGTGAATAAATTAAAGGCGTAAATTTACGTCTTTTTTTGTATAGCGAACACGCCATTTGTCTAGCCAGTATTGAGCCAGTAAAGTATATGTTTTCTTAATAATGAATTTGAATGGATAATGGATTTAGATATAAGAAGTATTTTGAAACAGTAAATCACGATAAATTAAGCTCAATACTTAGAGAAAATATGAATAACTCAACAACATTGCACTTAATTCATTTTCCTAAAAACAAAATTAATTGATAATGGATCAATTATGTTTTATTTGTTATTTAAATTTAGTTTTATAATTTGGATAGTACCAATAATTGATAGTGATAATAAAAATTTAACCAGAAAAGGAAGCGAATATAAAGGTTTTGGCGTTTCTTTTAAAGTTATTAAAGGAGTTGAAGGAATTAAACGATCTGAATGAATTCAATCTCCAACAAGAACTAATCATGAAAAACAAAAACAACATACAGTTAATATGAGAAAATTTGAATTTTTTAGAGTTGTTGATGATGCTTATCAACTAACTAGTAGAGGTATTGTTTTTGGCAAAATGTTAGATAACGATGCTTTGAGTGGTGAAGATAAAAAATTATAGTGTATTCTATTAATCTTTTGTGGATATTTTGATGAAACTTCCTTTTATTGAGTTATAAGGCAATTGAACACTACCATTATACCATCAAGGAAGTTTTTTTCTTATTCATCGCTACTGCTTTTAATTTCTCGCTTCCATAGGAGGCAGTTTTATGTTTGTTGCTACGGTCCATATAAAAAGAAGTGCAACCATCTGTTAAGACAGTCACACTCTCGCAATTTTGTGTTATTTATTTTCTTTTTTCTTTTTTCTTTTTTTTCAGCTAATTTAATAATCGGATATATTATTATAATCATTATCGCCGAAATTAGCCAACTATACTTATTATCAGGTTCTGGAGTATTGTAATAGCCATATATAGTAGCAATTACATATGCTATAATTACTTGTATTATTTCAAATACAATTTTTTTCATGATCTCCCTCCTTCTAATTAGTATAAAATCCATCTTGAGTTTTCAAAATTCGGTGTAGTAACAATAGATCTAATTAAATTATAGTATTGCCATGCTGTTAAAAAATAACCTGCAGCCAATCCTAATGGACTCGCCTTCCTTAATAAAGTTGCTTTAGCAGATGCTAAGAATGTTGTTGAACCAAAGAACTTATCAAGATCATACGATACTAAAACATTGAAAATAGTAGGTATTTTTGAAGTCATTCTTGTTCCATAAAATGGAATAGACATTAAAGTTGGTTTACCAATTAAAATATTTCCTGAATTCGCAAACATTGCATTATTAATATCATTCGCTCCAGCCCAAAAATTATCTCCATCATAAGAACTTTTTTTACCTTGCGTAATAGCAACTTCAAGCATATTAGCTGAAATTGATAAGCCATATGTAGCCATAATTGAACCTAAAATTGTGGTTCCACCAATAGCAAATCCACCAATTGCTAAGGAAATACCTCCACCAAGAATTAATCCGTTTAATGTACCCTTACCAATACCTGCAAATACATCACCAACATCTCCACTAGCCATACCAGCAGAAACACCACCATATATTGCTCCTCCCAAAGTCATTGCTCCGGTAAATATCAATAAACCTATTAATAAAGCACTGTGTCCACTAGGGTCATAATAAGAAATCGGATTATTATAGCAATAGCAATAGAAATTCAATCCATTGATTGATTCTGGGTCTAAATATTCAATACTATCTGGTGAATTACAACGACAAAGTTCAGGTGAATAATATCTAGAGGTGCAATAGAAAAGTTCTGTTTCAACATCATAATCTTGATTATCTTTGAATATTACCTAACAAATAAATAATATTCCCTTCTTGCATTCTAGATTAGTATAATTTTACAACTTTTTAAATTTTTGTCTAATTTTATAATTTGCATCATATTTCAAAGATTTAATTTCATTGTCATTTAGCACATTATATTTTTTCAAAATCATCGCTGTTTTATATCTACTTGTTGAAGATAATCCATTTTTGAAGAAAAACTTCAAATCAGTAAGTAACCTCTCATCAACATTTTTTCTATTAAAATATTCAATCAAATCATTTTCAGCCTCAAACCAATAATTAGAATTAGTATAATTTATTTTTAATTTTAATATTTTATTATGTACTTCTTCATATTTATCTTCATTGTAGTTATTTAGAAGTAATCTGACAATAAAACTATCTTCCAAATCATTTCGACACAATGCGGACAATATTTTTTTTGATTTTACTTTTTTTAGTATTTCAATAATTATATTTTTTTGATTTTGGGTTGATTCA
>SAMEA3663025__coassemble_656_pt1 | contig 20649 bp, 16 predicted proteins | sample SAMEA3663025__metabat2_high_PE_042 | metagenome-assembled genome bin SAMEA3663025 (sample SAMEA3663025) | pig gut metagenome | biome: pig gut; feature: pig-associated habitat; material: faeces | place: France | collected 2012
GATTTTAACTTATTTGCTAATTTATGCGTTTATTCTGTACATTGATCAGTTTCCTTTTATAATTATTTTTATCATTTTGAACAAAATTTATATTTTATGCATATAGTAGTATGAGGAAAATTTATGATAGGACAAGTTATTAATGCCTTAGTGACTCCATTTAATGAAAATGGGGAAATTGACTATGAAGAAGTTAGAAGGTTACTTCAAATTGGAAAAGAGAATTGTAACGATGCTTTTGTCGTGGGTTCAACTACTGGTGAAGGTACATCACTTTCGTTAGAAGAAAAAAGAAAACTATATATCTTTTGTAAAGAAAATACGTCATTAGAATGTATTTATGCTTTAAATTGTTTATCCTTAAAAAAGGCGAAAGAGGAATATGATAATATTAAAGATTTAAATATTTCTTATTTTTTAATAGTGACTCCTTTTTATGTGCTTCCTTCACAAGATGGTCTTTTACTTTATTACAAAGAACTTGCCAAATATTTATCGCCAAGTAAAATTATTCTTTATAATGTTCCTAAAAGGACAGGTGTAAATCTATCTTTTTATACGATAAAAAAACTAATTAAAACTTGCCCAAATATCGTCGCCTTAAAGGAGTGTTCTACTGATAAAAATTTAATTCATCTACTAAAAAAGAACTTTCCTTCATTTCTAGTATTTATTGGAAACGATGATTATGTGTTTGAAGCACTTGAATCTGGTGCAGATGGGGTTATTTCGGTTCTATCGATAATTTATGGAAAAGAGATGCAAAGCATTATTAAAGATTATAAATATGGAATTAAAGCTGAACTTCTTATCTCTTATATAAAATTTATTTCCAGTATTGTATTTGCTTCATCTAATCCATGTGGTATAAAACATCTTTTAGAAAGAAGAGGAGAAAAGAGCATGAATTTACGTATTCCTCTTGTTAAGCTAACATCAAATGATGATTCGTTTAATATTTTGCTATAAAAATCGTTTTTTTCTTTGAAATAAATAATTATTATTATATAATTATCACGTAATCGATGAGAAAGTGAAGGTATTATTTTTTTCTTTAGAGAGAATCTGGTTGGTGAAAGGATTTGAAAAGATTGTACTAGGCTACTTTGGAGATTTATGAATTGTCATCGTTGACTGCGTTAAAGTTTGAATTAAGTGCATATCAATAGATATGAAACAGGATGGTACCGCGATTTATTCGTTCCTGAAAAGGTACTTTTTTTTATGAAAAAAAGACAAAAAAAAGAAAGGAATATATACAAAAGGTGATATTTATGAAAAAAATGACATCTACAGAAATTAGAAACACATGGTTAAAATTTTTTGAATCAAAAGGCCACTATATCGAGCCAAGCGCATCATTAATTCCTCATAATGATCCTACTTTACTTTGGATCAATGCTGGCGTTGCTGCTTTAAAAAAATATTTTGATGGTTCTGAGATTCCTTCTCATACACGTATTACTAATGCGCAAAAAGCTTTAAGAACAAATGATATTGAAAATGTTGGAAAAACTGCAAGACATCACACATTCTTTGAGATGCTTGGAAATTTTTCTATCGGCGATTATTTTAGAAATGAAGTTATCCCTTGGGCTGTTGAATTATTAACTGATGAAAAATGGTTTGGTTTTCCTAAAGAAAAACTCTATATGACTTACCACCCAAGTGATACTGCAAGTAGAGATTTATGGATTAAAAATGGTATTGATCCATCTCATTTAATTCCTCTAGAAGGTAACTTCTGGGAAATTGGTGAAGGACCATGCGGTCCAGATACAGAAATTTTCTTTGATAGAGGAGAAAAATATGATCCAGAAGGTCTTGGAAAAAAATTGTTAGAAAACGATATGGAAAACGATCGTTATATTGAAATTTGGAACATTGTCTTTAGTCAATATAATGCCGAAGAAGGAGTAGATAGAAAAGATTATAAAGAATTACCTTCTAAAAATATTGATACAGGGGCAGGACTTGAAAGATTCTGTTGTGTTATACAAGAAACAGAAACTAATTTTGAAACTGATTTATTCTTCCCTTATATTGAACAAACAGCAACTCTAGCTTCTTTCCCTTATGAAGGTGAATATAAGATGCCATATCGCGTTATTGCTGATCACATTAGAACTTGTACGTTCGCTTTAGCGGATGGAGCAATGTTCTCTAATGAAGGAAGAGGTTATGTTCTAAGAAGAATCTTAAGAAGAGCGGTCCGTTACGGAAGAAAACTTGGAATTGAAAAACCATTCTTATTTGAACTTGTACCTACAGTTTGTGAAGTAATGAAAGGCTATTATCCTTATCTTTATGAAAAGAAAGACCGCGTTATGAAAATGATTAAAGCAGAAGAAGAGAAATTTGCTTCTACTTTAGCACAAGGCGAAGCGATGTTACGTAAAATATTAGGTTCTACATCAGGTGATTTAGCAGGTGTCGATGCATTTAAATTGTATGATACATTTGGTTTCCCAATTGAACTTACTTCAGAGATTTGCCTAGAAGAAGGAAGAAAAGTTGACCTAAAATCATTTGACGAAGAGATGAAGAAACAAAAAGAAAGAGCAAGAGCGGCTCGTGGTGATCTTCAATCAATGAACAAACAATCTAAAGACTTAATGGACTTTTCTTTAAAATCTGAATTTATTTATGATGATAAAATCATTGAATCAACTGTAATTGGTTTATTTAAGAACGGAGAAAAAGTAGATGTTATTGAAGATGAAGGAGAAGTAGTCTTTGATGTGACAAATTTCTATGCAACAAGTGGTGGTCAAGTTGCCGACACTGGCATTATTGAAAATGACAATTGTTCTATGGAAGTAGTTGATGTTTCCAAAGCTCCACAAAAACAATTCCTCCATTCAGTAAAAGTACAATTTGGTAGTGTAAAGGTTGGTGATAAATTCACTTTAAAATTAGATTTAGAAAGAAGAAAGAAAATCAGATGCAATCACTCAGTTGTTCACCTTCTTCAAAAAGCTTTACAAGTAGTTTTAGGTGACCATGTCCATCAAGAAGGTTCATTTGTAAGTGATGATTTATGTAGATTTGACTTTACTCATTTTGAAAAGATGACTTTCACTCAACTTTGCCAAGTTGAAAAATTAGTTAATGAATATATTAGTCAAGGTGCAGAAGTTAGTACTTTAGTTCTTCCTATAGAAGAAGCTAAAAAAATAGGAGCTATGGCATTATTTGATGAAAAGTATGGTGATTTAGTACGTGTTGTCTGTATGGGTGATATTTCAAAAGAATTCTGTGGCGGCACACACGTATCAAATACAAGAGAAATTGGATGCTTTACAATAGCTTATGAAGAATCAATCGCTGCTGGAGTGAGACGTATTGAAGGAAGAACTTCTCTTGCATCTTATGATATTCTCAAACAAAAAGAAGTTATTTTAAATTCTTTACAAAATTTAGTAAAAGCGTCATCTTATGGAGAAGTATTGACACGTGTTTCTTCTTTACTAGAAGAAAATGCTTCTTTAAAGAAGAACAATAATGATTTATCACAAAAAGTATCTTCTTATGAAGCTAAATTAATAAAAGACGAATTTGTTGTTGTTAATAACAAGCATATTCTTTTAAAGAAATTAAATAATTATTCAAAAGATATGTTTAATATCTTATTTGATTCTTTAAAAGTAGTATATGATGATGCAATTATCGTTTTGGCAAATTGTAGTGCAGATAAAGTATCCTTTATTTGTTCTGTTTCACCTAAACTTACTTCTACATATAAAGCTGGAAATATTATAAAGAAAGTAACCTCTATTTGTGGAGGATCAGGTGGAGGACGTCCTGATGTTGCTCAAGGTGGAGGAAAAGATGTTTCTAAAGTAGGAGAAGCATTTGCCGCTATTTTAAAGGATTTTGAGTGATGAGTGGAAAAGTTCTAGGCCTTGATTTAGGGGAGAAAACTCTTGGCATTGCCGAATCGGATTTACTGGGAATTATTGCTCAAGGAGTGGAAAATTTCCGCTTTGAATCGTGCAATTTTTCTAAAGCTTTAGAAAGAGTAAAGTATTATGTAGAACGTGATGAAATTAAGGAAATAGCTTTAGGTTTACCACTTCATATGTCAGGAGATGAATCAGATCACTCACTAATGTGTCGAGAATTTAAAGAAAAGATTGAAAGTGCTCTTCCTGATGTTAAAGTAGTTTTAATCGATGAAAGATGGACTACAAAACAAGCAACTAGATATTTATTAGAAGCAGATTTATCAAGAGCAAAAAGAAAAAAAGTCATTGACAAAATGGCGGCTGTTGTTATACTAGAAACATACCTAGCACAAAGGAGTTAATATGGAAGAAAACGGAAGATTTATCTTTGAAGACGAAAATGGTGAAAAAAAGGAATTAGAAGTATATTTTACTTATCATAGCGAAGAATTTGATAAAGATTTTATCGTATTTATCGATCCTGAAGATTCCTCAAATTTAATCGCATGTGAATATAATGAAGAGACACATGAAGTATTCGACATTGAAAAAGATGAGGAATATGATGAACTTGATAAAGTAATCGAAGCTTATCAAAATGATAAGATTAAATTTGAAGTAGAAGAATAGAAGAAGGACTTGTAATGTTACAAAACATTATAAGTTCTTTTTTTATAGGAGAGTAACTTTATTGTAAAATATCTTTTATTTTTCTATAATTAAATCTAGGAGGAATGAGCATGATTTATTTAGTTTATGGCGAACAATATCCACTTATAAAGAAACGTATTAACAAGATTGTTAAAGAATGTTTTAATGGTGAAATTGATGACTTTTCTTATATTAAATTAAATGGTAGAGAAGTTAGTGTCCAAGATATTGTTTCTGAATGCGAATTTATTCCTCTTGGTAGTGATAGAAAAGTTGTCTATGTTTATAACGCATATTTTTTAGGGGCAATCAAAGAAAAAGTATCTATTGAAAGTGAACAAGATTATTCACGCTTAGAAAAATTTTTAAAAGCATATTTTGCTTCTTCCTCTAATATGGTAGATGTTATTTTTTCTTTAGAAAGTAAATCAATAAATAAAAAAAGTTCTATATACAAACTGCTTGAAAAAGAAGATAAACAAGCTCGTATCCTATTTGAAGAAGGATTAACAAAGGATACTTTAAGTCAAAATGGAATTGCTTATTTTCAAAAAAAAGGTGTAAAAATTAGCCAAGAAGCACTTACCTTATTACTAAATAAATTAGGTGAAGACTGTTCTTCATTTATTCAAGAAGCAGAAAAGTTATGTTTATATAAAAAGGAAATAGATGTAAATGATGTCCATCTTTTAGTTCCTACGCCTTTAGAACAAAATGCATTTTTACTCGCGGATGATTTGATCAATAATAAGATTAATGAAGCTATCAAAATATATCGAGATTTGCTTGTATTAAAAGAAGAACCAGTTAAATTGATCAATCTATTAGCTAGTCAATTTACTACCTTTAGTCAAATTTGTTATCTATATAAAATAGAAAAGTTATCTCAAGAAGAAATAGCTACAAAACTTGCAATTCACCCATATCGAGTAAAGTTAGCATGTCGCAATTTTGTACGTTTATCTTATGATAATTTATTAAATATAATTTCTTATTTACAAAAATTAGATAATGATATCAAATCGATGAAAACCGATCCTTATATAGGACTTGAATTATTTTTTATTAATTTTGATGATATAAAAAAAGGAGTTTAGGCTCCTTTTTATAATGCGTTATGTTTTTTGACTATCTCTTTAACATAGATATTATCTCTTTCCTCATAACCTTCACTAATAAATAATGTTTTATTTATCGATTTATTAATCCTTATAGTTGCGGGCGTAGTATGAATAACTATTTCGTTTTCAATATAATGAAGAATCTTAGCATCTATATTTTCATCTTTTGATTCAAAAGTGGTAATGGTAAAGTTTCTTTCATTTTGAATATAAGAAATTGTAGCAAGAACTTCATCTTTCTTTTTTACAAGGAAAATGTTTTCATCATCTTGATATAAGTATCTTTCTTTACGTAACTCCATCACATCAAAAAAATCTTTTGTGGTAATAACTTTTTTTATGTATATTCCATCTTTTGAAATTTGATTTTCTTTTTTTAAGAACCATAAATCAAAACTTTCTGAATTATTGAGCATATAGAGAAAATTATCTTTAGCTTGATCGTATGTATTATATAGATTCAATGTTAACTTTTTAATATTCTCACGTTCTGTGTTTTTATCATTGCCACATTGATTTTTAAAGGTAGGAATATTTTCTTTTTTTACTAAAGAGACAATATCACTTTCTCGAGCATAAATAAGGGGGCGTATGAAGGTAAGATTAGTATTAGAAAGAAACATTTTAGGAGAGAACGTGGCAACTCTTCCTCCGTATAATTCGTTCATTAGTAGCGTTTCAATCGCATCATCGCCATGATGAGCAAAGGCTACTTTATTACAATTTAATTGATGAGCCACCTTGTTTATCGATGCTTTTTTCATCCTAGAACATATGGAACAAGGAAGTAAACCTTTTGAGGAACGATGAACATTTAATATTTTGTATACATCAGTTGCATCTTCAATGTAAAGAGGAAAATTATTCTTCTTACAATATTCTTGTAAAGGTTTAGTGTCGTTACCTTCAAATCCTAAATCTAGAAAAATAGGAAAGAATTCAAATTTTTTATGAGGAAATTTTTGATAGATACTTAAAGCGTGAAGTAAGACCATAGAATCTTTTCCTCCTGATAAACCTAGAGCGATTCTATCTCCTTCTTGAATCATATTAAAATCTAAATCAGCTTTTCTAAGACAAGCAAGAATTTTTCTAAATGAACTCATAAATACTATTTCCTTTTTCTTAAGTGAATATATTATAATATATTTGCTAGCAAGGTGGTATTAAAAATGGATGGTATTTTACTTGTAAATAAACCTATAGGAAGCACTTCACGCGATGTTGTTAATGCGCTTATGAAGAAATTTAATACAAAAAAGATGGGCCATACTGGAACACTTGATCCTTTTGCTTCTGGTGTATTATTAATAAGTGTCGGTAGAGGCACAAAAATATCAACGTATGTAGAAGGTTTAGATAAAGAGTATGTCGCAGAATTAACTCTTGGAAAGGATACTGATACTTTAGATTTAGAAGGTAATGTAATTGATGAAAAAGATGTTAAATTACCTCTAGACAAAGAAAAAATAGAACAAGTTTTTTCTTCTTTTCTAGGAGAGATCACTCAAATTCCTCCTATGTATTCAGCTTTAAAAGTAGGTGGAGAAGAACTTTACAAAAAAGCAAGAAGAGGAGAAATTGTCGATAGAAAAGAACGTCAAGTAACGATATATTCTTTAAAATTACTTTCTCTTCACGAAAATAAAATAATATTTAAAGTCGTATGCTCTAAAGGAACTTACATTCGTACTTTAGGTAATGATATTGCTCATAGTTTAGGCGAATGTGGCCATTTGACAATGCTTACAAGAACTAGGGTTGGAAAATATAAAATTGAAGATGCGAAAAGTATTGAAGATATTCAAGAAAATGATGTATATTCACTTGAGGATGCTTTATCCTATATGAGTCAAATTATTGTATCAGGGGATTTAGAAAAGAAAGTATTAAACGGAGTGGCGCTTAAACTAGTGGGTGAAGATTTATTGCTTATTAAGGACATAAATGGAAAAGCGCTTGCTATATATAGAAAAGAAAGTGATGGAAAACATCATTGTTTACGAGGACTATTATGATAAAAGTTATTTATTTTGATATAAATAATCCTATTTCTTTGAAAGAGGATTTAAGTTTATGTCTTGGATATTTTGATGGAATACATCTTGGACATATGAAATTAATTGAAGAAGCTAAAAAATCTCCTTTTAAAAAAGCGATGGTTACATTTTCTCTTAGCCCATATGACTTTCTTCATAATCAAAATAATAAAGTTATTACAACAGTTGATGATAAAAAAGAAATATTACAAAAGAATGGGTTTGATTATTTAATCGTTTTAATAACTTCTAAAGAGCTATTATCTTTACGTAAAGACGAATTTATCAATCAAGTTTTAAGAAGGTTTAATCCCAAAAAGATCGTTTGTGGATTTGATTATTCCTTTGGCTATAAAGCCGAAGGGGATGTTTCTTATCTTAAGTCAATGTTGAATGATATTGAAATAATCACTATTGATGAATATTTAGTTAATGACAAAAAGGCTTCATCAACACTAATTAAGGAATATATTGAAAATGGTAATTTAGATGAGGCTAATCAGATTCTAGGAAGACCTTATAAAATTAAAGGTATCGTCAAAAAAGGTAATCAAATTGGAAGGACTCTTTCTTTTCCTACAGTCAATGTAGAAATTAGGGATGATTATGTTGTGCCTTGTTTTGGGGTCTATGCTACAAAGATTAAAGTAGAAGGTAAAGAATATATTGGTGTCACTAATGTTGGTATTCATCCAACTGTTGACAAATTGAATTGTCCAATCATTGAAACGCATATTATATCATTTAATCAAGATATTTATTTTGAAGAAGTAGAAGTGGAGTTTTACTTATTTATTAGAAAAGAAAGAAAATTTGCTTCTTTAGAAGAACTAAAAAATCAAATTGCTTCCGATAAAGAAAAAATTATTGCTTATTTTCAATAAACGCTTGAAAATTGATTAATAATTCTATATGATAATAGAAGCGACTTATCCTTAGATAAGAGGATTACTCCATCCCTTTTCCAGGAATAAGTTAAGAAAAATGCTTAATAGGAGGATAAAAAAATGGCATTAACAAAAGAACAAAAAGCCGCTATAATCGCAAAATACGGTGAAAACGAAAAAGATACAGGTTCTACAAAAGTTCAAATCGCACTTTTAACAGAACAAATCAATGCTTTAACTGCTCACTTAAAAGAAAATAAACACGATGGTTCAGGCCGTAAGGGTTTATTCGTCTTAGTCGGTAAAAGAAGAGGCTTATTAGATTACTTAGCAAGCAATGACTACGAAGCATATACTTCTTTAATCGCTGATCTAAAGATTAGAAAGTAGCAAAGTTAAAACAAATCGAAAGATTTGTTTTTTTTTGACAACAAATTGCATTGTTATACATAATCGCTTATAATTATTCTAGAAATTTCAAGGGAAGGTGTTTAGATTATGAAAGAAATTCATTTATCTGATAGACTTGGTCATGTTACATCGAAAAAGATTGGCTTTTCATGGTTACATTTCTTTTTTGGTCCTTTTTATTGCTTTGCAAGATTACATTTTATTCTAGGTATTATTGAACTACTTGTTATATATTACTTCTTACCAATTCCAGGACTTGAATCCTTATCTGATGGTATTACTTCTTTAGTGGGATCAATGGTTAATGACTTAAGCCCATCATTTCAACAAAACTTAAATCGTGTTCTTCTTGTTTTTAGAAGAGGTAATTATGCATTTGTTTCTGGATTTTTTCTCTTCTTTATTCATTTATTCCTTTCAAATTATGTGATGGGATTTTTCTTAAGAAGAGATTTAAGAAAAAAGCAATTAAGACCTGTTCAAGAACAAGATGCTCGTCTATTAATCAAATATATGGTTTGCGATGAAAAAATTTCTCTTGCTGAATCTTTTGATTTAAGACAATCTTCTTCTTTCAAATCAGCAGAAGAAAGTTGGTATGAAAATAACGCTAAGAGGATTAAGGGTGATAGAGCTACTCGCTTTATGACAAGATCTACAATTCTTTTCGCGGGTGATAAAGAAAATTATGGTAAGAAAAAAGTGCCAGGAACACAAACTATTGAAATTGAATCTTGGAACGATAATTCATTTGGTGCATATAAAGAAAACTTAAATAAAGAAACCAAACAAGATGACGAATTTTCTAACTTTACCGATTATAGTCAGTTTATTCCACAAGAACAAAAAGAAATCAAAGAAGAAGAACTTGTTCTTACAGAACCTGTAACAATGGAAATTAAATCAAGCGATTTAAACGAAGGATTCTTTTCTTCCAAAAAAGAAGATAATGACGATTTTTCATTTTAATTCATTAAGTAATTTCTAGTGAAAACTATGAGATTACTTTTTTTATTTCTTTAATGAAAGGAAATAATAAGATATGAAAATATTAAATTATTTGTTTTGATAAAAAGAAAATTTATTATATTGTTTTGTCAAAATAAAGTTAAAAATATATATTTTTATATTTGTTTGTGCTAAACTTTAATAGTTAAAAAGGAGATTAAATTTTAAATGTCAAAGAAAATTTTTGAATTAGACTTTGCAGGAAGAAAATTGAGCGTTGAAACAGGCGAAATAGCTAAACAAGCCGATGGTGCAGTTTTAGTTCGCTTTAATGATACCGTGATTTTATCCACAGTATGTGCTTCTGATGAACCAAAAGATGGCGATTTTTTCCCTTTAACCGTAGGTTATGAAGAGAAACAATATGCAATTGGTAAAATTCCAGGAAGCTTTTTAAGAAGAGAAGGACGTCCAGGTGAACATGCAACTTTAACAGCACGTTTAATCGATCGTCCAATTAGACCTATGTTTTCTGATGGTTTTAGAAATGAGGTTCAAATTGTTAACACAGTTATGTCAGTAGATATGGACTGTACACCAGAAATGACCGCGATGTTTGGTTCATCATTATGTTTAGGAATTTCTGATATTCCATTTGATGGTCCAATCGCTGGTGTTTATGTTGGTAGAGTCGATGGAAAATTCATCATCGATCCAACAGTTGAAGAAAAAGAAAAATCAGACTTGTTTTTAGCGGTTGCTGGTACAGAGAAAGATGTAAACATGATTGAAGCAGGTGCTAACCAACTTTCAGAAGAAGTTATGTTAGACGCTATTATGTTCGGTCATGAAGCAATTAAAGAATTATGCCGTTTCCAAAAAGAAATTATTAAAGAAATTGGTAAAGAAAAAAGACAAGTTAAACTTTATGAAGTATCTAAAGAAATCAATGATCATGTTCGTGAAGTAGCGCAAGAAAGATTAGTTAAAGCAGTATCAATTGTTGATAAACTTGAAAGATATGCCGCTATTGACAAGATTAATAATGAAGTTAGAGCTTTCTACGAAGAAAAAGAATATAAAGATCAAAAAGAAAAGAATGCAACTATGATGCAAGTTAATGATATTCTTGAACATATTGTTGCTGAAGAAGTAAGAAGATTAATTACTGAAGAGAAAATTAGACCAGATGGTAGAAAGGTAGACGAAATTCGTCCTCTTGATGCACAAGTTGATCTTTTACCAAGAGTACATGGTTCTGCAATGTTTACTCGTGGACAAACTCAAGTTATTTCCGTTTGTACATTAGGTCCAAAGACTGATGAACAAATTATTGATAACTTATCTCCAGAAGATTCTAAACGCTGGATGCATCATTATAATTTCCCACCTTATTCAGTTGGTGAAATTGGAAGAATGGGATCTCCAGGAAGAAGAGAAATTGGTCATGGTGCTTTAGGCGAAAGAGCATTATCATATGTTATCCCTTCAGAAGAAGAATTCCCATACACAATTAGATGTGTCGCGGAAGTTGTTGAATCAAATGGTTCATCTTCACAAGCTTCTATCTGTGCTTCATGTATGGCCTTAATGGCTGCAGGTGTTCCTATTAAAGCACCAGTTGCAGGTATTGCTATGGGATTAATTTCATCAGGACCATTAGATGGAAATCATCCATATACAATTTTAACTGATATTCAAGGTATGGAAGACCACTATGGCGACATGGACTTCAAAGTTGCTGGTACTAAAGATGGTATCACCGCTTTACAAATGGATATTAAAGTTAAAGGTATTACTAAAGAAGTTCTTGCTGAAGCATTAGCACAAGCTCATAAAGCTAGAGAAGAAATTATGGCTTGCATGATGAAAGCAATCTCTAAACCAAGAGAAGATGTTGGAAAATATGCTCCAAAAGTTGGTCAAACAAATATACCTGTTGATAAGATTAAAGATGTTATCGGTTCTCAAGGTAAAGTTATTAATGACATTATTGAAAAATGTGATGGCGTTAAGATTGATATCGATGACAATGGTCACGTTGTAATTTACCATATGGACAGAGAACCAATTAATAAGGCTCTATCTATGATTGAAAATATCATTCGTGAAGCAAAGGTGGGCGAAATTTATGACGCTAAAGTCGTTCGTATTGAATCATTTGGTTGCTTTGTAAATCTATTTGGTGATGTTGATGGCTTATGTCACGTATCTCGTCTTGCTTGGGAAAGAGTCAACCATCCAAAAGATGTGGTTAAATTAGGACAAACTTTAAAAGTTATTGTTACTGATATTGATGAAAAGGGAAGAGTAAATGTTTCTCATAAGGAATTTGCTCCTAAACCAGTAAAAAAAGAAACTCCTAAAGTAGAAGAAAATAACGAAAAAGCTGAATAAAAAATAAATCTAGAATCAATCTTCGATTCTAGATTTTTTTTATTTGTTATTTTTAATATTATTTTTATGCTTATTTGATAATATTTTAATTACGAATATAGTAAATACAATAATTATTCCAAGATTAAATCCTAGCATATCAATTCCAATATCACTTAATGCACAAGTTCTTTCTGGTGTAAAATATTGAATGATCTCACTTAGGCAAGCTAGATAAAATCCGCTACACTCGGATAGGATTAAAGAGATATGAGTTTCCTTTTCATTTAAAGTTGAAATTAAGAATAAGGAAAGGAATAGGGCGTTAAGTGTAAACAACAGAAAGTGTCCGAAAGCTTTCCTAATTATTAAAGTAAAGGATTTGATTTCTTTGGCAAAATCTTTGTTGATTACACTTATATATAATCTGAGAGAAAATGATTCTTCTTCATCAGAACTAATTATATCAATATAACAAGATCCTTTTTGGAGAACAGAAATTGTGTTATTATCATAAACTTTGATAATAGATGGATTTGAAGATGTTATACGCACATCCTTTAAAGTAGTGGATGAAAAATAGTCTAAATCAATATTGTAAGAACATTTGTTTTCAAGAAGAAATGTATCATCTTGTTGTTTAGCTTTAATACTAGCGTTAAAACCCAAATGATTTTTTACTTTTAAAGTGACGATAGACTCTAGAGAATCATCATATAAAGAAATTGCTTTAATAGTAATTAAAGGAGCGCTTTTCTTTAAGATAGCGAGTTTTCCTTCATTACTTATCTTACAAGAAGGATAATCAGTTTCGTATTTTACATATTTAAAACTTGTATTTGATGGCGAATAAGATACATTTAAATCATATGTTTGGCCTACATAAATATCTTCATTAAGATTTATTTTTAATGAGTCGATATTAATAAGATTATTGTTTTCTTCTTGCGTAACATTTATAACATTAAAAACTTCCTTATTTGCATTAGAAAATGCGTATATTTGATATGGTTCTTTAGAGTAATTTTTAATATGTAATATATTATCTATAAGTTCTAAAGATCCATTGTCATATACAAAAGTTGAATCATCTTTAATATAGTAAGATACTGTTTTATTCGTGGTGTTTTCAGGAAGGATAGTTGCATCTAAATAAATGTATTCTCCTTCTTTTATTGTTAAGGTATTGTTAATAATAGATGAAGAAGAAATAGATAAAGAAGTTGGTAAAACATCTTCTACTTCTAAAAGGAACTCTTTTTCTAATAATATATTTTTTTCAGGAATAGAAAGCGAACTTTTTAATTTGACTTGTCCTTGTTTTAAACAGTTTACAAATCCTTTTTCATCTATTGTTGCAATAGATGAATCAGAACTTTCAAAAGTGACATTTTTAAAAGTAGAATTTTCAGGAAGCACCTTATATTCTAAAAGGAATGAAGATGAAGTGAAAGATTTATTCACTTCTTTAACTTCTAAAGAAGTAGGGTAAACATTACGCGTGTAAATGTTCTTGGTAGCATTGTATACGCTACTTATGATATTGCTTACAAAATTTGATTGTGAGGAAGAAGAACTTCCAGGAAGAGCGGCTTCGCTTAGTATAATTATTGAAGTTAAAAGAAAAAGAAGGAAATTAGTTCTTTGGAATATTTTCTTTTTATCCATGAATAAATCCTCCTTTTATAATATATTAGATAGATTGATCGTTATTTTTATCAACATTATCTTCAACTACTTTAATCTCATCTAATCTATCTTCTATTATATCCCTTTCTTCATCATACTCATCATCGATTTCACCAACTAATTCTTCAAGAATGTCCTCCATAGTGATTAGACCAACAATTTTACCAGTTTTTGACTTAACAAAAGCCATGTGTTGCTTTTCTTTTTGGAAAGTTTTGAGCTGACGAGAAATCTTGATGCTATTTTTTGTCCATAAAGGATTAACGATGATAGAATTTAGATCTTTTTCGTTGTTTAGTAACATTTCATAGAATTCTTTTTGATAAATGATTCCATATATTGAACTATATTTATTGTTCTTAGCAATAGGAATACGTGAATAATTATATGTTTCGAATACTTCTTGAATCGTTTCTAGAGAATCGCTATTTTTTACAAACACAATATCTCTACCTTTAGTCATAATATCTCCTACGAGCAAATCACCATATTCGATAGTATTAAGAATTAAATTTTTTTCTATTCCATTAAGTATTCCTTCATCGTGGATTTCATCTACTAAGATTTCAAATTCTTCTTCAGTCATAGTAGGTTGGCTCTTAATACCAAATAACTTTCTAATGCCCTTGCTAAGTAAATCGAATAACCAAGCAAAAGGAAATAAAATATAATAACAAATTAAAAGTGGGTAAGCAAAAATCAACGCCATATTTTCAGCGAGTGACTTAGATATTGATTTTGGAAATATTTCACCAAAGATTAAAACAGCAAGTGTAACAATAACAGTTCCAAGTGTTGCTCCAATATTTGTATAGTAGTTTACAAATACAATTGTGGCAATCGTTGTGCCAACGATGTTAACGATATTATTACCAATCAAGATAGTGGTAATTAATCTATCGTAATTATCTCTTAATTTTAATGCAATGCGAGCACTACGCTTATTTTTTGCTAAATTTTTCATTCTAATAACAGACATTGATGTAAATGCTGTTTCAGATGCAGAAAAGAAAGCAGATAGAAATAATAAAATAAATAAACAAATAATATAAATATAGGGGTCCGGCATGTATAATTTTTCTCCTTGTTACATTTAAATATAATAGCATAATGAAAAAATATATTCAATGAGGAAGAATAATGTTAAAAGAAAACAACATTAAAAAATAAATAAAACAAAAAAATCAATTTTAATTTAGATTTATTTATTTTTTTCTATTATTTAGTAATAAAAATTATTCTATTTGTAAGCGCTTTTATGATAGAATATTTTTATAAGAAAGGGGAATAAAATTCATTATGAAAAAAAATAATAAAATTTTTGCGTGCTTGAGCGTAGCCGCTATGCTTGCCACAGTTACTTTTGTTTCATGCTCGCAAAATAAAACACCTGCAAATAAAGAACTAAATAATAATCATGTTAATGAAAATGTTCAAGATGCAGTTTCTCAAAAAATGTTACGAATTCATTATCATAGGGATGATGGTGCGTATTCTGAATGGGATATTTGGTTATGGCCAGAAGGTGGAGCTGGAGATGCAGTTAAATTCACTAAAACCGATGACTATGGAGTTTACGCGGAAGTAGATCTTGAAAGTGGAGCTTATGCTGGCGCTACTAAATTTGGTATTATCATTAGAAAGCCAGACTGGTCTGCAAAAGATGCTTCCGGAGCGGATCGTTTCTTCGAAATTCCTGCAGATGTAGGAGATCAAGGATATGATATATATTTATATGGTGGTAAAGAAGAGATTTATACAAGTCCAGATGAAGCACAATCTTCTGCATTAAATAATGCATATTTCCAAGATATAACTACTGTAAAAGCTGATATCTTCTTAGGAAAAACAGAACATACACTAGTTGTATCCGATATATCTTTATATGATGGGGACACAAAAATTGATATTTCCAATGTAGTAATAACTACTGATTCTATTACATTTAAAGTACCTGAAGGAGCTATTTCTTACTCTGGTCAATACACATTAAAAGTCAAATTTGATGCTGGAGTTGCTTCTTGTAATGTTTCTTTAACTTCTTTATATGATGATAAGGAATTCTATGATGCTTACACATATTATGGTGATGACCTTGGTGTAACATTCAACAAAACAAGAACTGCTACTACATTTAAGATTTGGGCGCCAATTTCTAAATCTGTTATTTTAAATATTTATGAAAGTGGCACACCAAAATCATTATCAAATGCATTTGGAAGTGATGCGATTTATAAACGCATTGAATTAAAGAGGGAACAACAAGGTGTATGGGGTGCAACAATCAATGAAAACTTACACGGTAAGTATTACACATACACAGTTGATAATGGATATGCTGTCAATGAGGTAGTAGATCCATATGCAAAGAGCTGTGGTGTTAATGGCTTAAGAGGTTGTATCGTTGATTTCAAAGCAATTGATGAAGAAATTAATTGGAATGATGTATCTCGCCCTAATAATATCACTAAACCAACTGATCAAATTATTTATGAAATGCATATTAATGATATGACTAATAGTGAAACTGCTGGTACGAAAGATATGGAATTTGATGGAAAATCATATACAGCAAAGAAACTACGTGGTAAATATCTTGCTATGTCGCAAACAGGTACTACCTATAGCGATGGCACAACAACAGTTACAACCGGTTTAGACCACTTAAAAGAATTAGGTGTAAACACTGTTCAAATCCAACCAATTTATGATTTCTCTTCCGTAGAAGAATTCGGTTCAAAGGGAGGATTTAACTGGGGCTATGATCCACTTAACTATAACTGTCTAGAAGGTTCATATTCAGTTAATCCAGAAGATGGTTTATCTAGAATTAAAGAATTTAAAGCAACAATGAAAGCATTCTGTGAAGCAGGAATCAATGTTAATATGGACGTTGTTTATAACCATACTGCATCAACAGAAAATACTAACTTTGAAAAGATTATTCCAGGTTACTATCATAGAATGACAGAAGCTGGTAAATATTCAAATGGTTCTGGATGTGGAAATGAAATGGCATCTGAAAAACCAATGTATCGTAAATTCGTTGTTGATTCATGTAAGTTCTGGTGTGAAACATACAACATTTCTGGTTTCAGATTTGACTTAATGAAATTACTAGATACAGTTACATTACAACAAGTATATGAAGAATGCGCTAAAGTGTATCCACAAGTAACCGTTTATGGTGAACCTTGGACTGGTGGGACATCAACTGATACATATGTTGGTGTTGATCAAACTACAGTAATCGGTACTAAGGGTGTCGGTGCATTTAACGATCAAATTAGAAACTCAATTAGAGGTGGAAATGATCAAGGCGCTACTGGTTGGATTCATAATGGAACAACTGGTGTACAAAAGATTGTTGATGGTATTAAAGGTACATTCTACGGTGGATATATTAACGCTGAAAAAGTTGTTAACTATGTAGCATGTCATGATAACTATTGTATTAATGACCAAATTGAATATTCAAGTGATGGTTCAAATAAGAACAATAAGATCACTCAATCAGATGCAATGATCACATTAGCTGAAGGTATTCCTTTCATCTATGAAGGTGATGAATTCTGTAGAACAAAGAATATCTACCATACTGCTATTAAAGATGGTAAAGATGAAAAAGGCCAAATCATTCATAATACATATAATGCACCACTTTATAATACAATTAACTGGGCAGATAAGATTACTAACTTAAAAGTTAATAATATTCATAAAGATCTATTCAAGATTAGAAATGATTATGAAGGATTTAGATACGCTAAAAACAGTGAAATAGCTGAAAATGTTACTATTTTATCACAAGGTAAAGTTATCGCTTATAAAGTTAAATCTGGCGATAAAGAATTAGTAGTCGTTCACTCACAAGCTGGTGGAGCTTATACTTTACCTGGCTCATACAAATTATTATTCAATAATGTTGATGGCTTAGTTAATTCATCTACTAGTATTACTAATTACATGCTTCCTGTAAATGGAACTGCGGTATTTGTTAAATAAGGGAGGAAAAGAAAATGAAAAAGACTATAAAATTATTACTTGCTTCCTTAGTAGCAACAACAGGCATTTTAGCAGGCTGTGGAAAGAAAAAAACCGATCCATCCACTTCAAGTTCAAATTCAACTACAAGTTTAACTTCAACTTCAACTAATGAAGTAACAAGTGCAGTCACATCGCAAACAATAACATCAAATCCATCAACTACGATTCCGCCTGATTCATTCGTAGAAGTTGGAGAATATACTATTACTTGGATTAATGGTATTGGATCATCTTATCAATTAGTAGATGGTGGGGTATTACCAGGAAAAGCAAATGGAAACGATAAAATTGAATTTAAATTAGCATTAGCTTATGGATTTGAAGTCGCTCCTAATGTAACAGCAAACGATGTAACATTAACTCCTGTAGATGGTGTTTACTCATTTGTTGTCACTGGAAATACAACGATCAAAGCAGCAGACTTAGATGTTAATTATGATGAAGTTATTGAATATTCTTCATATTATCTTCAATTAGGTAGCCAAGAATTTGAAAGTAAAGAAGAAAATAGATTTATTGTTGATAAATATCCAGTATATTCTAATGAACAATACTATTTTGAAGATATTGATTTCAATATTGGTGATACATTCAAGGTTTATGATAGCGTAACATCAACTGTATTAACAAGCTATGAAAAAGTTGATGGAGTATTACCAACTGGCTCAGTAGCGGATGATGGAACATTTACTTGTACTGAAAAAGGTACATATGCTATGTACATAAAAGTAACTGGTGGAGAAACTCTAGTATATGTAGAATGCTACAATGAACGTGAAATTAAAATTACTGGAGTTGAAGCAGGCTATACATATTATGTTTGGTCATGGGGTGGCGAAAAAGCTAACACATGGTTACCAGGTGTATTAGATGGAACAACATTTACATTTACTCTTCCAAAACGTGCTTCTGGCTTCTTAATTGCTCAATTTAATGATGGCTTAGCAATTGAAGATGCTTCTTGGGATGTTAAGATTAAGCAATCAGAAGATATGGCTCCTGTTAAAGGAGTAAACTCTTATCCAGTTGTTTGGAAAGTTGGAGCTTAATTAATTTCTTAAATTAATAGGTATGTTTTGGTTCTCTAAATAAAATTGGGGAAACTTTAGGAAAATGTCTCAAATTGATAAGGGACAGCCAAATAAAAATAATCAAAAAATGGGGGAAGCCACAATGGTAGCAACCCCCATTTCATTTTGTCTAAAAATAAATAATGTACATGCATTATTTTAATATAAATTTACTTTGTCATTCATACAAATTAGATTGAAGGAGTAAATATAAAGGTGTAACATAATATTAGTTAATGAAATTGAGACATTTATTATGCTTATTTTATTTATGAAAGGAATATAAGAATATGGGGAATAAATTCTTTAAATCAATTTTAATAGTGATTTCTTTTTTGGCTGCTTCTGTTGGACTGGCGTCATGTGGTAATACCTATACTCCTAGTTATGATAATTTATCTTTTGCAGTCATTAGTGAAGAAGAAAAAATTTGTGAAGTAAACGGATATAAGAAGTATTATAACGATGAAAGAGATAATAATATTTACATTCCTAAAATGTGGAATGACTACAAAGTAACCTCAATTGGCGAATCTGCTTTCTTTTGTTGCGAATCTTTAAGTTCAATCGTGATACCAAATAGTGTAACCTCAATTGGCGGCTCTGCTTTCTGGAAATGTACCTCCTTAAGTTCAATCTCGATACCAAAAAGTGTAACCTCAATTGGAAACCTTGCTTTCAGTGATTGTACCTCCTTAAGTTCAATTGTGATACCAAATAGTGTAACCTCTCTTGGCGGTTATGTTTTCCATAATTGTACCTCCTTAAGTTCAGTAAAAATAGGAAATGGTGTAACCTCAATTGGAGACGATACTTTTTATGGATGCAGCTCTTTAAGTTCAATCGTGATACCAAAAAGTGTAACCTCAATTGGCGAAAGTGCTTTCAATCTTTGTACCTCCTTAAGTTCAATCGTGATACCAGATAGTGTAATCTCAATAGACCATGGTGCTTTCCAAAGATGTTCCTCTTTAAGGTCAGTAACAATAGGAAATGGTGTAGTCTCAATTGATGAATTTGCTTTCTCTTTTTGTCCATCCTTAAGTTCAATTGTGATACCAGATAGTGTAACCTCAATAGGCGACGATGCTTTCTATGATTGTGCCTCCTTAAGTTCAGTAACAATAGGAAATGGTGTAACCTCAATTGGCGCCTCTGCTTTCAGATGTTGCCCATCCTTAAGTTCAGTAATAATAGGAAATGGTGTAACCTCAATTGGCGGTCATGCTTTCTATGAGTGTACCTCCTTAAGTGATGTATACTATGTTGGTTCAGAAAAACAATGGAATGCTATTAGTATTGATTTTTATAATGATGAGTTAAAAAATGCTACTATCCACTATAACTATGTAGGTAAGTAACTAATCTTTATTAAAAAGATGTTATCATCTTCAATTCCATGTAATTTTATTATAAAATTGTACATGTATATGACTCCTTTCTTTGCTTATTTTTAGACAACT
>SAMEA3663025__coassemble_731_pt1 | contig 18949 bp, 16 predicted proteins | sample SAMEA3663025__metabat2_high_PE_042 | metagenome-assembled genome bin SAMEA3663025 (sample SAMEA3663025) | pig gut metagenome | biome: pig gut; feature: pig-associated habitat; material: faeces | place: France | collected 2012
AGCATAAATTGCTTTTGATTTTAACTTATTTGCTAATTTATGCGTTTATTCTGTTTATCTAACCCCCTATCTTTTTTTTGATTAATTTCTATGTTAAAATTGATATATAAAGATAAGAGGTGATAATCATGGATGTAGAAACTATTGAAAGATTTATAAAAACCAAAGAGATAACTTACCAAGAAGCACTTGATGTATATGAATTTTTTAAACAAAAAGTTGCTGATTATGAAAGCGAGGATCTTTTAGATTTGATGGTTAGATACCAAAGGATTGAAGAAGAGACTACAGTTCTTCAAACACGTCGAGAAGTAGTTTTCTTCAATATGGTTATTGTTAAGGCATTCTTAAATTCCTCTTTACCTTGGAGAGCGAGAAAATATGCTTTAAAATGTGGCTCACAAATCTATCAAATTGTACAAGAAGAGGAAGATTTTTTTGACAATAAAGAAGATGTAAGTAAATTTGCGGGAATTCTTGTGGACCTAGGTTCATATTTTAATTCGATACTAAATTTTGGCTATGCGGCATCTTGTTTCCATGCATGTTGTGAATATCTTTTTAGATGCGAAGCTCCTTTAAAAGATTGTGCTTGGGCTAAAAGAAAAGAAGTTATTGCGCGTAAAAACTTAGGAAGAGAATTCATCTATCCAAGCGATGAAGAAATAAATCAAACATTTAAAGAATACGCTAAAGGGATAATAGAAATTATTCATGGCAAAGGATTTACGTGGCGCGATCCTATTGAATCGACGGAAGTATTTCAAAAAGCATATGATGAAGTTAAAGAACAAGTATTACTTGAAAGTAGAGCTTTAAGAGAAAAAAATATGAAAGTCGATAACGATGAATTATTTAAAAAAGCGATGAAACAAAGAGGAATTTCTTGGAAACCTCCTGTTAAGATGGAAGATAAGAAATCATTATTTAAAAGAAAATAAAAGAAAAATCAGTGAGAAATACTTACTAAGTATTATCTTCACTGATTTTTATTTAGCTAATTCTTTTCCTCTTTCTACGCATGCTTTGTAGCATTTTTTAATAGATTCATCAACGTTATTATTGATGAGATGATTTAATCCTGCGATGGTAGTGCCTCCTTTAGAACAGACATTATTTATTAAAGTATCTAAAGAAGAAGATGAGTTCATCATTAATTTACATGAGGAAATGATTGATTCTCCACATATTTCTTTAGCTTCTTCATAAGGAATATGATATTCATTTACTGCACATTCAATTAGCGACTTAGCAAAGAAGAATAAATAAGCAGGAAGAGAACCATTTAAAGGAATCATGTCATCTAATTCTTTTTCACTAACTAAATATGTTTTTCCAATTGTAGAAAATAAACTCTTAACTTCTTTTACATATTTATTATCTTCTTTGAAAGCAATGGTCGTTACTCCTTGTTTAATTAAACAAGGGGTAGAAGGCATAGCACGAATTAAAGAAGCGCCTTTAAAATATTTTTCTAAGTAAGATAAAGTTATGCCAGCAGCAATAGAAACAACACACTTTGAATCATAAGAATAAGAAGAAGCAACCTTCATTACTTCATCAAAGCCTTGTGGCTTAATACATAATATAATAATTTCTACTTCTTGGAAAAAGAATGAGATATCGCTAGTAACTGTGTATCCTTCTTTTTCTAGATTTTCTTTTTGTTCTTTGTTTCTTACACAAAGCAAGATATCATCTTTCGAGTAAGAAGAATCATTCATCCCTTGAAGAATGCTTCCTCCCATTTTTCCCACACCTAAAATTCCAAATTTTTTCATTTTCTTATTTGTCCATTTCCACATATTTTATATTTATATGTTGTTATTTCTTTTAAGCCCATAGGACCACGTGCATGCATTTTGGAAGTAGATATTCCAATCTCGGCACCAAAACCAAATTCCCCTCCATCGGTAAAACGAGTTGAAGCGTTTAAATAAAGGCAACTAGAATCGACGAGGGTAAAGAATTTTTCAAAAGCTTCTTTATTTTCACTAACTATCGCTTCTGAATGTTTCGTGGAATAGTGATTAATATGAGCAATCGCTTCATCTAAAGAAGCAACAACTTTAAGAGCAACGATATAGTCGTTATATTCTTTATAATAATCCTCTTCAGTGGCTTCAAAAACAGGAATAATCTTTCTTGTTTTTGGACATCCTCGCATTTCTATATGTAAAGAAGAGAATTCTTTATATAGGATAGGTAAGAAAGAAGAAGCAACACTTTCATGTACTAAGATAGTTTCAATAGCATTGCATACTGAAGGTCTTTGATATTTTGCGTTTATTGCTATATTAATAGCTTTTTCTAAAGAAGCATCTTTATCGATGTATAAATGACAATTGCCCGCGCCAGTTTCAATAAAAGGAATAGAGGCGTTTTCACAAACAAAAGAAATAAGTCCTTTACTTCCACGTGGTATTAATAAATCGATATATTCTTTCTTGGTAATTAGTTCTTTAGTTGTCTCTCTAGAAGTTGATTCAATTAATAAAACAATATCAGAACATACAAAAGGAGCAATACTTTCTTTGATGATACGTACTAATTCTTTGTTAGTTTCTAAAGCTTCTTTACCACCTTTTAAAACGCAAGCATTACCTGATTTAATACAAAGAGAAGCGATATCAACAACCACATTAGGACGCGATTCAAATATAGCGCATATTACTCCAAAAGGAACACGAACTTTTTGTATTATTAATCCATTTGGTCTTACTATTTCTTCCTCTACTAAATTTATAGGACTTGGTAAAGCCACGATTGAATCGATAGAAGAAGCGATGGCTTTAATCCTTTCTTCAGTGAGAAGAAGACGATCGACCATAACAGGTGAGATATTATTCTCTTTAGCTTTTTTTACATCTTTTTCATTGGCTATTAAGATAGAATCAATATTGTCAAGTAGTCCCCTTTTAATAGCGCATAAGCATTTATTACGCTCCGCATCATTTAGTAGGAGCAATTCTTTTTGACTATTTTTCGTTTTACTTAATAATTCGTCCATATATTTTCTCCTTGATAACTACAAGATTTGAAGCATGAACTGCTTCTTTTTTGATTGGATAGGGCATAATTTCTTTAATTTTGGAGGAAGGTAATCCTTTGACAAAATTAATTTCAAAAGAGGACATAGATGATTTACCTTTAGCTAATAATTCTCCCTCCTTTGAGATGATACAGATGATATCATCTTTTAAAAATTCACCTTGAACTGAGAGGATACCTTTTGGAAGAATAGAAATCTTTGTATCTTTTTTTAGTTCTTCTTCTACGCCTTCATCTACGACGATACTTCCTTTTCCTTTGGTTTTAAAAATGAGCCAATGTTCCTTAGATGGAATTACACTAGTTTGTTTTGTAAATAAAGTTCCAATATTCTTTTTAAATATGATCTCTTCTAAAGAGGATATTTCTTTTGCATTACATATAATCATATCGCTACCACAAGAAGTGGCAATTAATGCGGCATTAATTTTTGTTTCCATACCGCCTGTTCCTACTTTCGAAGTGGAAGAAGAGGCTTCTTCATAGATGGAATCATCAATTTTATTAACGACTTTAATTAACGTAGCATCATCATATATTTTTGGGTTTTTAGTGTATAAACCATCGATATCACTAAATAATATTAATAGATCAGCATTGATCATTGGACAAATTAAAGAAGCGAGAGTATCGTTATCTCCTACTTTAATTTCTTCTACCGCTAAAGCATCATTTTCATTGATTACTGGAATAATATTGTTTTCAAACATAGCCTTCAAAGTATTTTGAAGATAGAGCATTCTTTTTCTTTTTTCAAAGTCATCGTGACTAAGTAGAATTTGCCCTAAGAGAAGATCATACTTAGCGGCAAACTCATTATATACTTCCATAAGTTTTGCTTGACCTACTGCGGCACACGCTTGCTTTAAAGACATGTCTTTGGGCTTTGAGGAAAGATGAAGTTCATTCATTCCCAGGGCAATAGCCCCTGATGTGACTAACACTAAATCAATATCCTTCTTTTGTAGAAGAGAAAAAGTTTTCATCATTCTATTGATGATATTGTAATTTATATAACCTTGCTCATCTTCTAAGGAAGATGAACCAATTTTAATTACCACTTTTAAAGTTTGTTTTGCCATATTTATCTTTCCTTTTATATTTTAGATATTATAAGAAAAATAAAAGTTAATATAAAGCATAAAATATTTTTTTTAAAATTATTCGCGTAAAAGAACAAAATATTATTTTTTGTTTGTAATCCAAATTGTTGTATAAGAAGAAAAATAATACTAGAATTGATTAAGAAGGAGTAAAGATTTATGAATTTATTTAAATTTTTAGGAGAAGTTAGTTCGCTTACTTCACAAGAAAGTGCTTCTACCTCTTCAGAAAGTATAGAAGAAATTTTAGTTCCTCAAATATCATGGGCAGATGTATTTGATAAAGTTTATCACTGGTTGATGACAACTGGATTAAAACTTCTTATTGCCATAATTGCATTAATTATATCTTTTGGATTAATCAATTTTGTTACTAAAAAAGTTTTTAAGCGTCTTCAAAAAAAACATGTTGATGAAACTATTAATAGAGTTATTTTTGGAGCATCAAAAATCGGTTTAAAATTATTAGTGCTTACAATATTAATTGCTTATGTTGGTATTGAAACTGCTTCTCTTTCCGCAGTAATTGCTTCTTTAGGCGTAGGTATTTCTCTTGCTGTTCAAGGAACATTATCAAATTTTGCTGGTGGAGTAATTATCATTGTGATGCGTCCTTTTAAAATTGGTGATTTTATTACCACAAGTGATTATTCAGGAACAGTTGAAGATATTCGTTTGTTCTATACCAATATTGTAACTCCAGATAATAAAGTCATTATGATTCCAAATGGAACATTATCAAATAATATTATTGTTAATGTAAGTGCGAAAGAAAGTAGACGCGTTGATGTAGTTATGCCAATTAGCTATGATGCTGATGTAGAAAAAGCTAAAAAAGCTATTGGTGATGTTATTAAGAAATATGATCTAGTATTAAAAGATCCTGCACCATTTATTGAAGTGGGGGAATATGCAGATTCATCTGTTAATATTTATGTTCGTACTTGGACTAAAAAAGAAAATTATTGGACTGTATATTATTACTTATTAAAAGAAATTAGAAAAGAGTTTGATAAGAAGGGTATTGAGATTCCTTTCAATCAACTTGATGTTCATATTACTAAAGAGAAAAAATAAGCTTAAAACTCTAGGAATTTCTTAGAGTTTTTTGTTGCAATTTCAACAATAAAATCGTGTTATGATAAAAAAATGTCAAGTTATGACAGCCAAGGTAAAAATTGACATCTTTCCTATATATTGAAGGTGTAGAGGAACTCGAATACCTTATTCGAATGCCTTATCTCCAATCGAAAAATATCTATGAGTTGTATAGTTAAAATTCCCTTTCTCAACTATACGTAGATAGACCTAATCGATTTCCTAAATCCCTTGAAATTATTTTAGAATAAAGGTGAGTTTCTCAGTGTTGTATAAATTTATGGTTAGTCCATCCATAAATATATAAAGAGGAAGCGATGAACTTCTTCTTTTTTTTATGCTACAAAATATCTAAAATATAAGTAGAGGAGAATATATATGTGCTGTCGCTTTTTGTTTGGATTAGAAGATGATGAAGAATTATATGGCTATGTAGAAAAGATGGAGATAATGTATAGGAAATTATATCCTTCCATTCCTTTTCCTAAAGGAGAAATTTTTCCAAGCGATACAGTATGCGTTTATTTACAAAAAGAAGGGAAAATCACTTTGCAAAATATGAAGTGGGGATTTTCTTCTTCTTTAAGTAAAAATTTGATTATAAACGCTAAAAGCGAAACTCTTAAAGAAAGAGTAATGTTTAAAAATATCTTAGGAAATCGGTGCGTAATTCTTGCTAATGCTTTTTTTGAATGGTCACAAGATGCATCACATCAAAAATATATTTTTAGAAGGAAAAAAGAACCTATTTATCTTGCAGGATTATATAAAGAAGATCATTTTGTCATTATTACGAAAGAAGCATCTGGTGTTATGAAAGATATTCATTCCCGTATGCCATTAATTCTTGAGGCAAAGGACGTTAAGAATTATTTATTAGGTGATAACTTCTTTGATTCGATTTTTATGAGTAATGATCCTCCGCTAAGGAAAGAGATATGTTTATAAGACAAGAAGGTGATGAATATGAAAATTGATTTAGTTAATTATCATAATGGAGATCTTTTAAAAAGTGAATACGCCAGTGCTAAAGAAGAAGTAGAAAAGCTTCTTTTAGATACTTCTTTTTCAAAGAATGTATCCTCTTTATTTGATAAATATTATGCTTCTCTTTCATCTAAAGCAAGAATGCGCATATTATGTCGTATTTATGTGGCTTCAATGAAAGAAAAATCTAAATTTGAAATTAAAGATTTAATTGAAAAGACGTTACCTATTCATCTTTTTAACCTACGTCATATTGCCGCGCCACGTCTCTTTTTACTAGAAGTAAACAATGCTTGTACCTACAATTGTAGCGTTTACTTAGCTTCTCGCTTATCCTTAAAAAAAGAATTTAAAAACGAAGAAGAGAAATATCTAATTTATCTAGTAATTTCTTTACTAAAATCTTTATCATCAATATTTTCTTTATTTGAACTAGGCGATGATGTCCATGCTTTTTCCCTTATGAGAGGATTTTTGGAGCAAGAAATTAAATTATGTTTACTTTTACAAGATAATGAATTGATAAAGGATTATATACTATTTAATAAATATAATTCTTTAAGACGCCATAACTTAGAATCGCAAGAAATGAAGGAATTATTTGAAAGTAAGCGCGTGTATAGTTCAACAGAAAAAGAAAGCTATCTCCTTTATGGATGGGCAGATAGAAGAACGAAAGTGATGTCTTTTAGAAGACTACTTGAAATATATAATGAAGAGGATGCCCCAAAGATTTATACATTATATGGAGCGATGAGTGAATTTGTTCATGAAGATCATATTGGAGTTAATTATGATTATATAAAGATGAGAGAAAAGTTTTCTTCATATTTAACACTCATTTTCTTCAAATTTATGTATCCTTTGATTCAACAATTTTTTTCTCATGATATTCTAGTGCTAAATGGAATAAAAATTAAAGATCTAGTTGATTTAGGTTCTATAAAAAATGAATTAAAGGAATTTGTACCTACTTTAAATGTTAATAAGTGAAGATACCGCTACTTTTAGTTGCGTGATTTATTAATCAATTCAACTTTATAATAAATGTGTAAGGGGAGGTGAGAAAATGATAGATTCAGTAAGAGTTGGAAATAAGATTGCAAGTGAAAGAAGAAGATGCAAATTGACACAAGATGATTTGGCTTCTCATTTATATGTAACTAGACAGCTAGTTTCTAAATGGGAGCAAGGATATGGTGTCCCCACTATCGATAGCGTTATTTCTTTAGCAAAACTATTTTCCATTTCTATCGACGAACTTTTATGTTTGGACGAAGAAAATGATATAGATGAAAATAATCTCTTTATCGGTAGAAGTCGAGAAGCGGTTATTACAAACATTATTAAAGGTAATATAAAGGTTAATTTAGAGGATGTATTCTATCAATTTTCTCCGACAGAAAGATTACTATTATTAAAAACGATAAAAAGTGGAAAAATAGAAACAAATATGGATGATTTATTACCTCGCCTCACTTCTGGAGAAAGAAATTATTTAATTAAGGAGAACGCAAATTATGATATTAAGAAGATCAAATAACAATGGTACAGATGTATATGAAGAAATAAGTTTAGAAGAAGCTATTAAATTAAATAAAAAAGAAATTATTTTTACGGATGAAGAAGATAAAGAAGCTTACGAAGAAGTTCTTAAGACGCAAAAGAAAGATAGAAAAGATCCTTTAGATCAATTCGTGGAAGGCATGGAAAACTTTGGAGAAAAAATCAATAAGGTAGTAAATGATGCTTTTAAAGGTTTTAGTAACAGCCGTTATAACGAAAAAACAAGAAAAATTAAAAAGATTCTTCCATTTTTAGATGAAGAAGATTTGAAGGAAATCGTAGAAGCAATACTTGCAAAAGATGAAAAATATGAATTCCTTCCATTAGATATTCTCTTTCCATATTTAAATGAAGAAGATTGCGATCGCCTCTTCCTGATGGCTCTAGATGATGTAGATAAGAAAAATAAAATAGATATCCAAAAATTAGTTCCATTCGTCAGCGAAGAATGTATGGATAAATTTGTTGATCTATATGTGCAAGGAAAATATAAAAATGTCAACATTGATGAATTATATCCTTTCATGAATAATAAGTCTATTAAGAAAATATTCTCTTACTATTTATGTAAAGATTAGAAGAACAAGAAGTGGTTTTCACTTCTTGTTTTTACGATGAATATTTTCTTTTGTTTATTATATAAAAGTAATATTATAAGAATACAAGGAGAAAAATATATGCAAATCAATGAAGTAAAATATGGATTTAAACTAATTTCTATCACAGACTTAACAGATTTAGATTCAAAATTATATCAATATTATCATGAAAAAAGTGGAGCTACTGTAGTATATGTTGAAAACGATGATACTAATTGTTGCTTTACTATCGGTTTTAGAACATTACCACAAGATTCAACAGGGGTATGTCATATTATTGAGCATAGTCTTTTATGCGGTTCAGAGAAATATCCTTTAAAGGAACCATTTGTTAATTTGATGAAGACATCAATGGCTACTTTTTTAAATGCTTTTACCGCGAATGACTGGACTATGTATCCATTTGCCTCACAAGTAGAACAAGATTTTAATAATATTTTAAGCATTTATTGTGATGCGGTATTTAGACCATTAAGTATGAAAGATCCAAAGCCATTCCTTCAAGAAGGATGGCATCTAGAGATGCTTTCTAAAGATGATATCCCTTCATATAAAGGCGTAGTTTATAATGAGATGAAAGGTGCGATGTCATCTGTTGATCGAATTCTACAACAAGCTACTTTAGAAGCGATGTATAAAGATTCGTTCTATGGTTATAATTCAGGAGGAGATCCTGATGTTATTCCTTCTTTAACTTACGAGGATTATAAAGCTTTTTATCATAAACATTATACACCACAAAATGCAATGACTTATTTCTATGGCAAGATGGATATTGAAGCAAAATTAAAATGGTTAGATGAAGAATATTTCTCTCATTATACAAAAACTGATGAAGAAATAATCATCAAAGAACAAGAGCCATTTAACAGCCGTGATTTTGTCAAAGAATATGAACTTGGTGAAGGAGAAAGCGAAAAAGATAATACTTATATGTCTTTATGCTATGGTTTAGGTTATTATGATGATTACGAAGAATTTATTGCTATGCAAGTTCTTTTAGATGCGTTACTTTCTAAAAATGATTCACCATTAAAGAAAGCATTATTAGATGCAAAACTTGGTGTTGATGTCGATGCATTTATCGATGATGATAAGATTAAACCTTCTTTAAATATTATTCTTTCAAAAACTAATAAAAATAAAAAAGATGAATTCTTTAATGTTTTTACAACCAAAGTTCAAGAACTTGTAAAAAATGGCATCCCTAAAGAATTATTGAAAGCTTCTATTAATTATTTTGAATTTAAAGATAAAGAACTTGATACAGGCGGATTCCCTAAAGGCTTAGTCATCGCAATGAATATGATGGGAAACTTTAATTATCATTTCTCACTAGATAGCCACTTGTTCTACTCTAAACATTACACCAAATTAAGAAATGAATTAGATAATGGCTATTTTGAAAGATTACTTGAAAAATATCTATTAAATAATAATCATATGGTTCAAGTAATGTGTGTTCCTTCTTTAACACTTGGTAAAGAAAGAAAAGAAAAAATGGATGCGCTTATGAGATCTATAAAAGACAATATGAGCGAAGAAGAGATCGATGCAACTATTAAACAAACGCAAGAGCTCCTTGTATATCAAAATAAAAATGATACGAAAGAAGAACTTGATCTTCTTCCAAAATTAAGTGTTAAAGATATTCCTTCTTCCATTAATTGGCTCGACACAAAGAAAACTAAAGTTAAAGGTATCCCTTCTTTCTATCACGAAGTGTCTACAAATAAGATTGCTTATTTAAGAGCTTATTTCTCTTTAGATGTTTTGTCGTTTGATGATTTACCATATGTAAAATTATTACTAAGATTATTTACTAATTTACCTACATCTAAATATAGCGTTGAAGAATTATCAAATAAGATTAAGATGTATCTTGGTGATTTCTCTTTCTCAATGTCAATTGGTTCAGTATCTAAAGAAAAGACAATTGAAAAAGTAAAATTATCAATATCTTCACTAGAAGAAAATGTAGATCAAATTGCTCCGTTAATGAATGAAGTGTTACTACATACTAAATTTAATGCTAAGGAGATCAAACGTGTTTTAAATCAAATGTTAACTGATGCACGTATTGGTATTATGCAAAATGGAACAGGTGTAGCAATCACTAAAGCTAGAGCAAGTTTCTCTAAAGAAGGTGCTCTTCTTTCTAAAGTTTCAGGTATAGAATTATATTATTTTATTAGTGATTTACTAAATAATTTTGATGGAAAAGCTATTTGTAGTAAATTAAAAGATATCTGTAAATTACTATTTACGAAAGCTAATGCTACTTTCTCTTTATCAGGGGACATAGAAACAATCGCTTCTTTAAAGGAGAGCTTAAAGAAGGTAAAATTACCAAATAAAGAAGTCAAACAAAAATTAGAAGTTAGCCTTTTGAATGCTTCTTCACAAGCTTTTGTTATTCCTTCTGACGTTTCATACAATGCGCTTGTATCTTCAATTAATGACTTTGATGTTACTTTATCTGGTAAACTATATATTTTATCGCATATTGTTTCTTTAGATTATTTATGGCCAGAAGTAAGAGTTAAAGGTGGATCTTATGGGGCTTCAATGCGTGTGACTAGATCTGGTGATATATTCTTCTCTTCTTTCCGTGATCCAAATGTCAAGAATACCTATGAGGCATATGAAAATATCGCTAACTATTTGAAGAAACTTAAACCATCTAAAGAAGAATTCTTCTCTTATGTTATTGGAGCGGTTGGTTCATTTGATCAACCAACTTCAACAAGTTCATTAATCGATTCTATGGATAGTAATTATCTATTAGGTATAGGCAAAAAAGATTTAATGCAAATCAAGAAAGAAATGCTTCATACTACATTAAAAGATGTACGTGGTTATGCTCCTCTTATGGAAAGCATTGCTTCTAAGTGTAGTAGATGTAGTGTAGGTAATGCTACTAAAATCAATGAATATGGAAAATTTGATGAAGTAAAACCATTATAAACTGTTATTTAAGAAAGCTTAGGATAATCCTTCGCTTTCTTTTTTTTATCTTCGTGTTATGTTAATATAAAAAAGTGAGGAAAAGAAATGGAAACATATATAGTAAAACCATGTGGATATTGTTTAGGAGTCAATAATGCAATTGACCTTTCTTTAAAAGTGAAGAAAAAGTATCCTTCTAAGAATGTTTATATTTTTGGTATGTTAGTACATAATAATGTGGTAACTGATATGTTACAAAAAGAAGGTATTATTACTTTAGATACTACAACTTGTTCGAAAACAAAAAGGCTACAAGAGTTTACAAGCGAAGATATTGTTATATTTACAGCCCATGGACATGATGAAGAATACGAAGCGATTTTAAAGAAAAATAATGTCCTATATTTTGATTCAACTTGTCCTATCGTAAAGAAGAATATTTCTTTAATAAAGGAATATCTAAAAACAGGGGATGTTATATATATTGGAAAAAAGAATCATCCAGAAACTGAAGCCGCTTTAGCGGTTTCTTCAAATATCATTCTTTACGATATCAAGGAAGGATTTGATGTGAATTTAGTAAAAAAAGATCAAATTCATGTGGTGAATCAAACGACGTTATCATTTTTAGAATTAGAAGATATTCATAAGGATATTATTAATCATTTTCCTAGCGCTATTATTGAAGATGAAATATGTGGTGCAACTAGGGTTAGACAAATGCGCATTGCTTCTTTAAATGAAGATTTTGATCTCTTTGTTATTATCGGTTCGTTAAAATCATCAAATACAGATAAGCTTTTCCAAATTGCTAAAGAAAAATATCCTTCATCACTAGTTTTAAAAGTTGAAACAAAAGAAGAATTAAAAAAATATGATTTAAGTAAGTGCAAAAAGGTTTGTCTTGCTAGTGGCACTTCCACTCCTCTTTCATCGATAGAGGAAATAGAAAAATATTTAAAGGAGATTTAATATGGAAAAAATACAGTACAAATTAAAAAAAGAATGCAATCATATCGCTTTTATTATGGATGGTAATGGTAGATGGGCTAAAAAAAGACTTCTAGCGCGTCATTTCGGCCATAAAGAAGCATGTAAAAGAGTTATTGAAATAGGAAGAGCATGCCAAGATATTGGTATTAAAGCAATGACTCTATATGCTTTTTCAACTGAAAACTGGTCGCGTCCTCAAGATGAAATTGATCATCTTTTTGAATATTTAGATGAATTTTTCTTAAGTAATATAGACGAATTTATGGAAAGAGGAGTAAGAGTGCAAATGATGGGGGAAATAGATGCTTTACCTCTTCATTCACAAGAGACAATATCAAAAGCTATTGATATGACAAAAAATAATTCATCTTTCTTCTTTAATATTTGCTTAAATTATGGCTCAAGACAAGAGATAGTTAGGGCAACAAAATTAATTGTTAAAGATGTGCAAGAAGGAAAAATTTTAGAGAGTGACATCGATGAAAAGTTGTTCTCCTCCTATTTATATTCTTCTAATTTACCTCCTATTGATTTGATGATTAGAACTTCAGGAGAGCAACGTTTATCAAATTTCTTATTGTATCAACTAGCTTATTCGGAGTTTATTTTTACTCCAACTTGTTGGCCAGATTTTAAAACTGATAAACTAATTGAATGTTTAGAAGAATTTGCTACTAGAAATAGACGTTTTGGGGGACTTATTAATAAGTAAAGCGTTTACATTTTATTTGTGATTTGTTTTATGGAAATTGTTTGCTTGATTTAGTAAGATGGTAAAGTAAGGTAGGGATAGAAAAATATGAATAATTTTGACAAGATTATCGTTTTAGATTTCGGAAGTCAGTATAATCAGCTTATTGCTCGTAGGGTAAGAGATTTCGGAGTTTTCTCTGAACTAATTCCATATGATACTCCATGCGAAGAAATACTAGCTAAGGGAAATGTAAAAGGTATTATTTTTTCTGGTGGACCACGTTCTGTTTATGATGAGGATGCTTTTATTTGTGATAAAAGAATTTTTGATGCAGGACTTCCTATTCTTGGAATTTGCTATGGTATGCAACTAATGTGCAAAGAGCTAGGAGGGGAAGTAATTGGTGATGGTAAAAAGGAGTATGGAGGACAAGATATTACTCTTTTAAAAGACAATCTTTTATTTAAAGATACTCCCGCGACTCAACAAGTGTGGATGTCACATGGAGATAGAGTAAATAAGATTCCTTCTGGATTTGAAGTTATCGCTTCTTCTTCAACATGTCCATATGCCGCAATATACAATAAAGAAAGAAATTTTTATGCAGTACAATTCCATCCAGAAGTAAGAAATTCAGTTCATGGATTAGAATTAATTAAAAATTTTATAATCGATATATGCCACGCAAAGAATGAGTGGAATATGGGAAATTATATTGATATTAAATGTCAAGAGATCAAAGAAGAAGTAAAAGATAAAAAAGTGTTGCTTGGTATATCAGGTGGAGTTGATTCCACTGTTGCAGCAGTGCTCATTGCTAAAGCTATTGGAAAACAATTAACATGTATGTTTATCGATCATGGACTACTTAGAAAAAATGAAGCTCAAATTGTTATGGATCGCTTTGCAAAATATAATATTAATGTTATTCAAATTGATGCATCACAACGTTTTATGAACTTATTAGAAGGAGTTGCAGATCCAGAACAAAAGAGAAAGATTATCGGTACTGAATTTGTGAGAACTTTCGATGAAGAATCAGGTAAATTAGATGACTTTACATATTTAGCTCAAGGTACTCTTTATACCGATTTAATTGAATCAGGTACTAAAACTGCAAAAGTGATCAAATCACATCATAATGTCGGTGGATTACCAAAAGATATGAAGTTTAAACTTCTCGAGCCACTAAACATTCTTTTTAAAGATGAAGTAAGAGCTTTAGGAAAGGAACTTGGACTTGCTGATGAACTTGTATATCGTCAACCATTCCCAGGACCAGGTTTAGCTATTAGAATTATTGGAGCTATTGACGAAGAGAAGTTAAATGTTGTTAAAGAATCTGACGCGATACTACGCGAAGAAATTGCTCGTGCTGGTTTAGAAAGAGAAATTTGGCAATATTTTACAGTTTGTACCGGACTAAAAACTGTTGGTGTAATGGGGGATAATCGTACTTACTCTTATACAGTAGCTATTCGAGCAGTTACTTCAATTGATGGTATGACATCAAATTGGGCAAAGATTCCTTATGATGTCTTAGAAATTATTTCCCGTCGTATTGTTAATGAGGTACCAAATTGTAATAGAGTCGTTTTAGATATTACAAGTAAACCTCCAGCAACAATTGAGTGGGAATAAAATATTTTCCTTATTTAACTAATGAATATATGTTAATAAAATAAAAAAGAACAATAATTTTAGGTTATACACTAAAATATTGCTCTTTTTTGTTGAAATAAATAATCATTATTTATTATTCAGCTTTTTTGTTTTCTTCCTTACTCGCGGTAGTTCTTACATCGATAACACCTGGAACTTCTTCTTTTAGAATGATTCCAATACCAGCATCTAAAGTTTCGTTGATCATTGAACAACCGTCGCATGCGCCAATTAAAGAAACATAAACAATGCCATCTTCAAATGAATCGAATACTACATCTCCTCCATCTCTTTGTAAAAATGGACGAATTTTATCAAGCGTCATATTTATTTGATCTTCAATGCTCATAGTTAATACTCCTTTGCACGTGATTTATTATAGCACATTATTATATTATTTAACCAAAAAAATAATAGTTAATAAAAAATATTTTTTTAAGAAAATTTTAACGAGGGTTCTATTTTTCTTATAACATGTAGGGGTAATATAAAAATAAATTTATTAAATAACTATCAAGAGATAATTTTTAACATTTTAAAAGGCTGATATTCAGCGCCGAATAAGCACGAAATACCAACCTTTATTTTATCTTTGGATAACTTTAAGTTTATATGTCTTTTTGATTAATATTAATAGATTTTAACTACATTTTTACTACTTAAATCTAATTGATAGAAATGAGCATCTCCCAATAGTAATTTTGGAATATAGTTTAAGAAATATAAATATCCAGAACTTGAAATAACTAAACTTGAGCCATAATAAGTGGAATTATATCCGAGAATTAATTCTTGGGTGCCGTCTTGAGTTGCGGTTTTGCTTACTTTATAAAAACCTGCACTGCTAGCTGCTGTTGCAGCGTATGAATAATAATAAACATAATCATCATGTAATAAGATTTCAGATGGATTAGTTTTGCTAGAAGCAATCTTTGTTCCTTCCGCTAATGATGTAAAGTCAGTTCTTCTAACAGAATTGTCAATGGTTCCATTATAAATATAGAAAATATTATTTCCATCAAAAGCAAATTGTTTAACGTTTTTAATATTTCTTGATAGCACTGTTCCTTTTAGTCCTTCAGTTAAGGATGTTATATCAGATATTGACATAAATTCAATATTTCCATTATCTTGGCCAGTTGCGCAGTTAATGTAATATAATTTGTTATCTTTGATAGTGAAGTTTTTCGCGCCATCAATATTTGAGAATTTAACATATTCACTTCCATCTAATTTCATTCTAGATATACCACCAGCTAATCCAGCCCAGTTATAATGTGTTGCGTATATATATGTTCCATCACTGACCATATTTCTAATATCATTAGAACTGATTTTTTCTGCTTCACCACCGGTTTTTAGATTGATAGAGTATAAATCGTTATTTGTTAACATCGTAACTTGATTGAAATACATTATATTGTTGTAAATATAGAAATCTGCTACTTTGTTTGAAGTTAATTGAGAATTCTTTTTAGTCAATTCATCATATACATAAAGTGTTTTTCCAGCATACATATTTAAGTAATATGTTTTTGTTCCTAGGCTTATTGCATTTCCTCCAGTATTCATTGGAGTAACTTCAGGAGCAACAAAGCCATTTAATAAATCGGTTTTTGTTTTGGTTGTGACATTATAACGATATAAATGTAAATCAATTGTATCGATATAAACAATTGATGTTGATGATTCTACATCAAATCCATTAATATTTTCAGTGGCGATTATTTGTTCTGGTTCACCCCCACTTGTACTAATTCTCCAAACCCCTTTATATGAAGAATCAACATAAGAGAATAAATCAGTGTAGTTATAATAAAGATAACCATTTTTAACTATTAAATATTCTCCTGATGCATTAGTCAATTTAGTTGGAGTTGTTGAAGATGAAGATAAATCAACATAACCAATATAGTCATTTAAAGTACCATTTACTGTACAATATAATTTGTTGTTACTAATTGTATATTCATGAACCTTTTCTTGTAATACTAATGTAGTTTGGTTGGAACTAAGATTTAGTTTATAAATATAATTTTTATCGTTTCCATTTGTAAAATATAAATGATTTTCGTAAATCGAAAGATTATCGGTTTTACCTTCAAATATCTTTGTTACAATTGGTTCGTTTGCTGTGTCTGTTGCATCTACTTTATAAATGCCAGATTTTTCTTTATTTAATGAATTACAAGAATAATAATAGATGTTTGAATTATATTTGACAAAATCACTAATATTACTATCTGTGTATAATATATTTGTTTCACCATTAGATATTTCTTTAACAGAATTTAATAATACGGATCCAGAAATAAATAGTGCAGAAGATGAATTATATTTATTAAATTCTTTTGGTGATGAATAGTCTAATAATTTGAGTTCTTCTGATGAATTCAATGAATAAAGGAATGATTCATGTAATCCATTAGCAAAATAAATTGTTCCATCACTAGAAATGAATACAGGCATATCTTTCTTTTTTGCTTTGATATCTAATGTTGCACGTAATGTTATGGCATTGTAATTTTTATTGGTTATTTCACAAGTATAAGTATAACTACCTACTTCGATTGCAGAAGTAACTATTTCATTGTTTGAATTTTTAACCGTTTCTTTTACAGTTGAGCCTTCTGGAAGGACACCGATTAATTGAATATCGTTAATGTGATCTAAACCATCATAAGTAACTTTTTTGCTTTCATATTCGTATCCAGAAAGTGTTGCTTTAGTAATAGTGAGTGTAGCGGTTAAGGTTAAATCGTTATAACCATTTTTAGATAATGTGGCGCTCGCTTCGTAAACACCTACATCGACATAACTATTTCTACCACTATAGCTAATGGTTGTGTTTTCTGGCGCACCACTCACTTCACTAAGAATGTGAGGATTGCCATCGTAAACAAATGACTCACTATCAAATGTTACTCCAGTAAAATTTAGTTTAGAATCATCAACACTAGTTGTATTGCTTGTTATAGTAGTGCTTGGAGAAGGTTTTCCTCCACAAGATGATAAAAATATCCCAAATAATAAGATTAATAATAAGCTGATTCTTTTTTTCATATCTTTCTCCTAAAATAAAGCATCATCTTCTTCAATGCTTAACAAATAATCTAATGAGCAATTAAATATTTTCGATAATTTTTTTAAAGTATAAATATCTGGTTAATTTTCGTCGTTTTCCCATTTACTTACTGTTTGGAAAGAAACATTTAATTGTTCCGCTATATCTTTTTGCGTTAATTTTTTTCATTTCTAAATTTTTTTTATTTTTTGCCCTAAAGTCATTTTGGACACCTCCTTAGAATAATTGTTCACTTTTTTGGCGAAAATAACAATAACTGAAATAGCGAATTAACTCGCCAAATAATAGAATTAGAAATTTATTTATGAAATAAAATGATTATTGTTCTTTCAATTAATATTATATAACCATTTATATATATTTCAAGTTGGAATCAAGTGCGGTGATATTAAAAATTGATAGTATTAGTCGACAAAGCAAACTCCGTTTTGTAAATGCAAAATGAAATAAGTTTGACAAAAGTTTTTGTTATATCAAATAATTATTTATACGTATCCGACAGTAGCACTATAAATCTATCCCCCATTTTTTTATTATAAATGACTTTATTGCTTCTATCTGGTTGTGCAACGCAATCTAAAAAAACCTATCGACAGATTACTATGGAGGAAGCTATTACGATGATGGAGGAAAACTGGATACATCATCCTCGATGTTCGTGCGGTTCAGGAATATAGACAAAAGAATATTCCCGGTGCTATCAATATTGTCAACGAATCTATTGACAAGAGTATATCTCTGAACTGCCGGATAAAGATCAGCTGATTCTGGTATACTGCTGCAGCGGGAAATCGGAGTAAGTAGGAATCTGAAAAAATGGTTAAACTGGGCTATACCAATATCTTTGGGATCTGCGAAATTAAAAGTTTGCCCGGTGAAACAGTCACCGGCATAAGTGATAAAATCACAGAACAAGGAATGACTACTGGATATAATAAAGCTATAATAAAGAAAACAGGAGTACTTAAATATGTCTATTATCAGTGTTAATAAAAGCAATTTCAATCAAGAGGTGTTGAACTCGGACAAGCCCGTCCTGATGGATTTCTGGGCTCCTTGGTGTGGTCCTTGCCGCATGGTAGTTCCTCTAATAGAGGAGATTGCCGCGGAGCGCTCCGATATCAAGGTTGTTAAAATTAATGTGGATGAGGAACAGGAACTG
>SAMEA3663025__coassemble_744_pt1 | contig 18687 bp, 16 predicted proteins | sample SAMEA3663025__metabat2_high_PE_042 | metagenome-assembled genome bin SAMEA3663025 (sample SAMEA3663025) | pig gut metagenome | biome: pig gut; feature: pig-associated habitat; material: faeces | place: France | collected 2012
TATCATAACTTTATATGTTTTTTATTTATTGTCCTTGACTTAGGGTACACATCAACTTCTATTTCAATACAGTTTTTATTTTATCTAATTATTTCTATTTTCACCTACATAGAATACTGCTAAGGTACCAGGTCCAACGTGAGATCCAGTAATCAAATCATAATAATAAAGTTCAACGTTCTTACATCCTCCAGCAACTAATAGATCTTTAAGTTTTTGAGCATCTTCTTCCGCATCACAATGAGTAATATATATGGTTTGATTTTTATCAACAATATGATCTAAACAAGTTTTGGCAAGTGTTTTAATAGACATCATTCTACCATGTACTTTTCCAAATGAAACAATTTTTGCTTCATCATTTCCTTTTAGTAGAACTTTAATATTTAATAAAGAAGCAATTTTAGCCACTACTGCGCTAACTCGACCAGTTTTTTTTAAATAACGAATATCATCTACTGTGAATTCACTTCTTACTTTACTTACTCTTTCTTCACAAGCTTTAATTATTTCATCAAACGATAATCCCTTTTGAACTAGTTCGTAAGCATAAAGAGCTTGTGAACCTTCCCCTAAAGAAGCTGTTTTAGCGTCAATAATATGAACAACTTCCTCTCCTTTTTCATCGTTTATTTGATTCGCGGCAATGCATGCTGATTGATATGTTCCAGAAATTCCACTGGCTAAAGTGAAGCAAATAATTTTATTACCTTCATCAACATCTTTTTTAAAAGCATCTAAAAAAATATTTGGATTGGCTAAACTAGTTTTAACATTTTTACCTGCTCTTAACTCTTCATAAAATCCTTTAGAAAATGATTCAACATCAATATTATCTTCATAGCATTTATATATTTTACCTTCAATATCTAAAGTCATTGGTATAATTGTTACTTGAGCATTTTTTTCTTTTAACAATGAATCAAATAGATTTGATCCAGCATCTGCATAAATTTTAATTTCCATTAGGCCATAACCTCCAGTAAAAATATATTATATAGATTTTCTATTTTTGTCACTAACTATTAGTCTACACCTAAAAAAATAACTCTATAAAAATAATTTCTCTCTCTACGAGCCGTAGAATTAAGCAAAATACCTACTTAGAAAGAACGTTCTCGTAATATGCACGTAATAATTCACCAACGCTCCAAGCTTGTGAATAACAACCTCTAGTTCTAAAAGCCATTTCTCCATCAAATATTTCCGCGATACCTCCAATACATCCTTCATGTAGATGAGGGATAAAACGATGAACTAGTTCATCAAGTTCTTCTTTTAGTGTTGGCGAAGAGGCATTAACATAGGCATACGCATCGATATACCCACCGATTAAAAACCCCCAGGTTGTACCCATATGGTATGTATAATCTCTTTTTAATAACTCTCCTTCGTAACGAGGTAAAAATTCTTTATCTTCATAAGATAAACTTCGAAGTCCATATATGTTATATAAATGCTTAGTGACCACGTCAAATGTGCTTTTTGCATATTTTTCATCTAATACTTTGTATGGAAGAGACAAGACCCAAATTTGATTTGGACGAATCTTTTTATCATTAGGATCTACTACATCAAATAAACAGCCAGTTTCTTCACAAATAAATTTCTTATTAAAAGAAGATTTTACTCTATCACTTAGTTCTTTATAAAATGATGAATCTTCATTGAATGAAGAGGATAAATTTTCCATTATTTTCAAAGCATTATACCATAACGCATTAATTTCCACTGGTTTACCGTGACGAGGAGTTACTGCTACTCCCCCTGTTCTAACATCCATCCATGTAATTTGATCTTGGTCAGATCCAGCATGAACTAATCCATCTTCATCCATATAAATGGAAAAATCAGTTGAAGTGGAATATGCTTTGATTATCTTTTTTAACACAGGATATATTTCTTTTTTAATAAATTCTTTATCGCCTGTATATTCAATATATTTATGAACAGCATAAAAATACCATAAAGAAGCATCTACAGTATTGTATAAAGGTTCTCCTCCATCATCGGGAAACATATTTGGTATAAGTCCATTTTTTTCATACAAAGAGAATGATTTTAATATCTCTTTTGCATCAGAAAATCTTCTTGTAACTAAAGTTAATCCAGTAAAAGCAATCATGGTATCTCTTCCCCAGTCAGTAAACCATGGAAGTCCTGCAAGAATTGTCTTTAATGATGTTGATTTTCTTTGACAAATAAATGCGTCAGCGGATACCACTAAATCTTTAGCTAATTGATCGTCCAATTTCGAATTATCAATTAGTTTCTCTAAACGTTCTTCGTATTCTTTTATATTTGTAAATGCATTGGAAGAAAACTCTTTTTCTATGGAACAAACAACTGATATATTCTTTGTTTCTCCTCCTTTAAGATCAATTTCAATAGAATAAGGATTAAATTGTACATCAAGTCTAGGATCACCTGTTTCAACATCAAATTTACAATAAAAAGGATCACTATATTTATTCTTATTTTTTATTAATTTTCCTTCACTAAAATAAAATTTAATATCAATATCTTTATTTAACCTAGGAGTTAAAGAAATTAAGTGTTCTTTAATTTCTTCATCAAATATTAAATTTTCTTTAGAAGAAGCTTCTCCATGATCCTTATAGTTAAATAAAGGCTCTAATAATATTTTTGCATCTTTATCCGCTTTTATTTCATATGTTATTGAGACGGTATTTTCACCATATACAGGAGCTATTCTCTTTTTTAATATTATTCCATCAACTTCATAAATATAAGTAGGTATGTAATCAACAATAACTTCTTTTAAATATACTTGTCCTTCTTTTTTATATGTTTTAAAATCTTGTGCTTCTAAATCATAAATTTTGTCTTCAAGAATAATTTTTTCATTAATCCTTGTTAAAATAACTTTACGATCAACCGGTGGTTTTAAGCACGCTACAAGGTAACCATAATGTTTACGATGACTCGAATTTATTAATGAGTGAGCAGAATATCCTCCCAAACCATTTGGTAAAACAAAACACTTCCCATCTCCTTTAGAAAAATCATGAATATCTCTTCCTTTAAATGTATACATAAATAACTCCTTTTTTTGTTTTTATATAAAATTTAATTTCAAAATTATTATATCATATAAACGTTAAAAAAAATCATCCTGATTTCTCAAGATGATTCCCACTACCAAAATATTATTTAAAGTCTTGTGCCACATTTTGGACAATATAAAGCGTCTTCACTAACAGCTTTATTACATGAAGGACAGGTTTTAACTAATGCTTTTCCACATTGATCACAAAATTTAGATCCTTCTTGATTTGATGCTCCACAAGATGGACATACAATTACTTTTTCATCTCCATGAATAACATCCTTAATATCTTTAGCAGTTTCCTTCATCATAGGTCTAATATAGTCTTTATGGACATCCTTAGCAACTGGTCCATACTCATCAACACCATATTTTGCAATCTCTCTTCCATAGCCAATAGAAGTGCATATTGAGCCTATTCCAATACAAGCTACTCCTCCAAATCCTGTAAAAACTGTCATGCCAAATGTGTCAGATGACATAGAAGTCATGGTAATTATTGTAGTAATAAATAACACGATACCTACCACAAGAATAATAGGACCGATAACTTTTAATACCTTTTTAATGCTTTCATGTTTGTTGTTCATAATAAGCCCCTCCTTTATAAGAACAAATACAAAATAATATAAATATATGAGTTTGTCAATATTTTTAATATTTTATAGATATAAAATATTAAACAAAAACATAAATGTAAAAAAAACTAAGAATTATTATACTTCCTAGTTTTTCATTTGATATATTATTTTCTTCTTTCAGGATATTGGAATAAAGAGGCTCCGCATATATAAACAAGAATTAATGTCATGCCAAGTATAAATCCTCCAATAGCATCACTCATCCAATGTTCGCCACTTAATACTCTACTAACTAAAGTTAGTGAAACAAATAAAACAGCGATAAATAAAGAAACATATTCAATATTTCTAATCTTTGCATATTTATTAATAAGCAAAGTTCCTGTTCCTGACACAAATGTTACTACCATCACATGTGTAGAAGGATAAGAGGATTCTAGTTCACCATCAATCAATACAGGACGATAATTAACTACAATAAAATAATCAAAAATAATCCAGAAAGAAATCAAAAGGAAAAAGGTAATTATATATATCAATAATTCTTTATCAACTTTAAACAAGGAACGTTTCTTTCCCCATTGATACATAAGGAAGAATCCTACTCCTAGTGTCATCAATAAATTAAAGTATAATATAATGTCAGATATTACATTCCATAAAATCACGTAATCATTATTTACTAACTTGTTTACCGCTTTGTTCATAGTTGCAAAGCCTACTTTAGAACCATTAGGTCCAATCGCTTCAACATCCGCGCCCATTATTAAACCAGTAAATCCAATAAAGATTGTTATAGCAATAGCAAGAAGAGAAAAAAGAAGAATTTTTCTATTTTTTGATTCAATCATATATAATATTTCCACCTTTACTTCATTATATCACGTCGCTAAAAAAAGTAAAACATCGGGTTTTTTATGGGACTAGTTTAATTTTTTGTAGGTGACAAAACAAAAAAGGAAGAAGCTATGATTTAGTTAAGACAAAAAATAACTTCTTTATATCTTTTCACATTCACATTATACGCCGCATAATACATATAATTCATCTTCATCGATTCTAAAAAAGGGATATTAATTTTAAAATCTTCTAAAATTTATTACTTGCTTTTAAAAATAAAGCATCATCTATCTTTGGGCCCTTGTTGCATTTAATATAGCAATAAGAGCAACTCCTACATCTCCAAATACCGCTACCCACATATTTGTTAATCCTAATGCGGATAAGATTAAAATTCCAATTTTAATTCCTAAGGAAAAATAGATGTTTTGGTAAACAATTTTCATTGTTTTTTTAGCTATTTTTTTAGCTTTTATAATACCTCTTAAATCATCGTTCATCAAAACTACATCAGCTGATTCAATCGCAGCATCGGAGCCTACTCCTCCCATAGCAATGCCTATATCAGAACGCATAAGTACCGGTGCATCATTAATTCCATCACCAACAAAGCAAAGTACATCGTTCTCTTTCTTTTCTTTTAAGAGTTTCTCTACTTCTTCTACTTTATCTTGAGGAAGCAAGGAAGATCGATAAGAAGTTAGTCCTAGTTTTTCACTAGCAAAAGAAGCAACTTGTTCATTATCACCTGTTAACATAATAGTTTTATTATCTGTTTTGGTTAGATACGAAATAACATCCTTTGCTTCTTCTTTTACTTCATCACATATTAGTATCGAACCAACATAAGAATTATTATGAGCTACATAGATTATTGTTCCTGCTTCTTTTTCTTCACAAAATGAGATGTTATTATTTTTCATTAATTTAGCGTTCCCACATAAGATTACATCATCTTGATATGTTGCTTTTATTCCTTGACCTGGAATATCTAAAATAGTATAAAAAGATTCTTCTTCCTTTTTATATGCTTCTATAATAGAACGTGCAATAGGATGATTTGATCCTTTTTCAGCTTTATATGCTAAGGATAAGATTTCATCTTTTCTTTGTTCCGGAGTAACTTTACTAACAACGAAATTACCTTTTGTTAACGTGCCAGTTTTATCAAAAACAAATATATTAGCCTTATTTAAACATTCTAGATAAGAGGATCCTTTGATAAGAATTCCTTTTTTAGAGCAACCTCCAATTCCTGCAAAGAATGATAAAGGAATAGAAATAACTAAGGCACAAGGACATGATACAACAAGGAATGATAAGGAACGATACACCCAAGTTTGAACATCCCCTGTAATTAGACTTGGAATAAGCGCTAAAAGCAAAGCTAAAATAACTACAATTGGGGTATAAAAACGAGCAAATTTTGTGATGAAATTTTCCGTTTTTGATTTTTTACTTGTTGCGTTTTCCACTAAATCAAGTATCTTTGAAACTGTAGAATCATAAAATACTTTGTTTACTTTTACTTCAATAGTAGAGGAAATATTAACGCATCCACTAATCACATCCATTCCTTCTACCACATCTAAAGGTAAAGATTCTCCTGTCAATGCTTTAGCGTCAATGCTTGATTTACCTTTGATTATTGTTCCATCTAATGGTATTTTTTCTCCTGGTTTAATGACTATGATATCGCCAATATTTACTTCTTCAGGACTTACACAAACTAATTCATTTTCTTGATAAACATAAGCATAATCAGGTCTAATATCCATTAATGATGAAATATCTTTTCTTGATTTTCCTACAGCGTATGATTGAAAGAATTCCCCAATTTGATAAAACAAAATAACGGCACATCCTTCTTCCATTCCATCTATTTCACTTGGGGATATAATGCCTTTATATATAGCAAGACCAAAAGCACCAAGAGTAGCGATACACATCAAGAAATTCTCATCAAATATTTGACCATGTAATATATTTCTAAATGCTTTATATAAAACATCATACCCTATCAAAATATATACAAATAAGTATAGTCCTAATGCAAGTAGCCATCCAAAGCGATTAGGTATAAGTGTTGATAAATTAACAATTTTGTCTGTAATAAAAATAATAAAGAATAGTACTAAAGCAATAATAATTCGCTTTAATTGTTTTTTTAATTTTCTACTCATTTATCGCTTAATTACACAATCTGGTTCAATCTTCTTACAGACTTTAACTACTTCATTCATCACTTTTTCTTCTTCAACACCTTCATCAAATTCAATCATCATCTTTTGAGCCATAAAGGAAATTGATGCGTCCTTTACACCCGCGATTTTTTTAATTCCTATTTCCATTTTATTTGCGCAGTGTGCACAATCTAAATCTTCTAATTTAAATACTTTTTTCATAAACAATTCTTCTCCTTTTTATATTTAATAGTTGTTCCATTATTCAATTAACTAAGAAAATTTAAATGGCATTTAGCCATCTTTATTCCCTTATATGAGAAAGAGCACAATCAAATATTTGAACAACATGATCATCATCTAAAGAATAATATACTTCCTTCCCTACTTTTCTATATTTAACTAATTTGGATTGACGTAAAACTCTTAATTGATGAGATACTGCTGATTTTGTCATATCTAAGCACTCACATATTTCATTCACACATAATTCTTTTATTTCAAGTGTTGTAAGAATCTTTACACGTGTTGGATCCCCTAATACTTTAAATAAATCTGAAACATCAATTATTAGTTCTTCTTCGGGAAGTTTTTCCTTTACTTCATCGATAGCATTATTCATAAATACTCCTTCCTAGCCTTAAATAAAAGAGAACATCGATATCTCTTTCAAATATATTATATGAATAGTTGAACAATCAGTCAACTGTTCTTTCAATAATTCTTAGTTTATATTTAAAAAAGGAGCCATACCGATATTGGTACGCTCCTTATATTAATTAATCTTCTAGATATAAACATCCTTCTTCTTCATATATCTTTTTACTATTTTTCATTTCGTTTATTAAATTTACAATACGCTCTTCTAGTTTTGGAGTTTTTGAAAACGAAAGATATTCAGAAGAGACTTTAATAACTTCATTAAGGGTGCTTGCTTCACCAGAATCTAACGCTCTAACAATACAGCTTCGTAATTCTTCATCGGCAATGTATTCTAATTTCTTAATGCCTTTATCTAATAGTTCTCTATTTCTTACAAAGATTTTTTCTTGTTTTTTATCGAATATAAAATCATCTTTCATTTCCAAACGATCATTGTTTTTAATAGATTTCAAAATGAGAATATTTTGCTCATCTTTAATTTTATTTACCCCTGTGATGCTCATTAAACGTTTCTTTAATATAGCGATATGAAGAGGAGATTCAGCAATACAAATCTTTTCTACAAGAATCTTAAGATTTTCTTCTTCATCAAGAATTTGTGCTCTTCGCTTTTGTCCTGAGTATGGTTTATATGGTACAAGTGGTAAAATTTCTTTTGTTGCTTCTTTATTAATTTTACGGTTAACAACAATATCCTTTCCTTTTGTTACTAATATTTCATCTTTCTCATCTTTCTCCGCCTCTTGAATCATATCAAGTAACTTTTCAAAATTATTTTTAGGGTTGCGATAGAAATCAGGTGTCCAAATATGAACCAATTTCCATCCTAATGATTTTAAAACATTACGTCTAATTCTTTCTCTATCAGTCGTTGAATTCAAATCCTTATATGCTCCTCCATCGCATTCAATTCCCACAGTGAAGCGAGCTAATTGCTTATCATAAATTGCTAAATCGATACCAACTTCTTTACCGATGGTTCGATCAACCTCATAACCATAGTCAATAAGTTTGTTATATAAATAGTCGACAAATTGATCATCTTTATTCTCGCTATTTTTATTTTTATAAATTACTCTGTTTTGTGCATATTCTAGGAATCGTTTTAAGGAAATGACGCCTTGGGCATTAGTTTTGGAAAGATTGATATCGTGTGATGTAATATTTGAAAATACTACACATTTAACTTTGGCACGAGTGATTAAAACATTTAATCTTCTTTCGCCACCCTCCTTATTTAAAGGACCAAAATCCATCGTGATATTATGGTTTTCATCATATCCATATCCAATAGAGATAAATATTGCATCTCTTTCATCTCCTTGAACTGATTCAAGATTCTTAATAAAGAAAGGCTCATCTTTATTAGAGGAGAAATATTCTTTTATTTTTGGATCAGTACACTTCTTCATTTGATTATCAAATTCACGATATAATTCTTCTTGTTGTGATAAGGAGAATGAAGCAATTCCTAAAGATAATGAAGGATATTTCTTTGCATGTTCAAAAGCTGCCTTTATAACTTCACGAGCTTCTATTTTATTGCTACGAGTTCCTCCACGAGAATAAGTAGATTCTGGAATATATTTAAATATTAATCCTTGTTCTGGATCCTTATCATAAACAGAAGGGAACACTTTTAAGGAATGCGAATAGAATTCGTTATTTGATAAAGAAATAAGTGATTGGTTTCTACTCCTATAATGCCAACTTAATGTTCTTTGAGGAATATTACGAGCAAGAAGTAAAGTTAATATACTTTCCATGTTACTGATATCGTAATCTTCATCGTTCATCTCATCATATTTAGAAGTCATCGTATCAAAGAATGTTGTAGGTGGAAGTTGTTTAGAGTCACCAACAACGACAATTTGTCTTGCTCTTAATAAGGAACCAAATGCTTCTACTGGTCTAACTTGAGAAGCTTCATCGAACACTACAAGATCAAAAGTCATCAGTTTAGGAGGCAAGAAAGAAGCAACCGATATAGGGCTCATCATAAAGACAGGCTTGATTTTTTGTACAGTAGATCCTGTTTTAGAAAATAATTTTCTAATTGGCATTTGGTTACGCTTCTTTTGTAGTTCACGTCTAATTATGTTCATCTCTTTAGAATTATCATTGATAGAAGGCATGCTCTCATAATGGCGATTCAATATCTCTTTAATATTTTCTACCATAAGACGAGAATCCATATCCTTGAACATAGAAATAATTCTTTCAATCTTAAATTCTTTTAATGAATTAAGTGAAGGATAAGTAGAATAAGCTTGATTGATTAAAGAATCAAAATATTCAAAAGACAACATATCATCTAAATATTCATATTTACCACTTTCTCTATGATATTCAAACAAAGGATAAATACCTAATTTTTTAAATTGTTGCTTAAGTGAATTATAGCGGACCACTTCTACGATGGAGTCAGCGTTATTTTTCCAAGAAGATATGACTTTTCTTAATTCGATAAATGGCATATCTTCATACCAAGAAGCATATTCAAATCGTTTGGAATAATCATATTTTGAAAATGTAAAGAAATCTTCTAATTTTTCAATGAAATCACCTTTTTTATCTAAGTAGCGTTGTTCAAGTTCCTCTAATTTATCACATTTTTCTTCATCTTGAATTACGCTTCTTGTTTGGGAAAGAATAGAATAAGAATTAACTTCATCTAAGAATTCTCTAGTAGGTTTTAAGACATCCCTTATATCCTTCCAAGAAGTATCGAACATTCCTTTATATAATTCTTTAAATAAATATTTAAGTCTATCCTCATTATCTTTTAATAGTTTATAAGCTTTTAAGAATGCATATAAATTATCTACTTTGTAAGATGAGAATGTTTCATCTCCAAAATAAGAAGCAAGTTCCTTCTTCAAATCTTTGGCTTTGTTTTTCTTAAAGAAGCTTAAGCTATTATATTTTTCATATGTTTCTAGATATTCTTCATAGCAATATAATGCATCTTCTTTATATCCTAAAGCCATATTTCGTAAAGAAGTTATTTTCTCCCCTGTGAGGATTAATTCATCTAATTCTTCTTTGTTCTTAACTAAAAAAGTATCCGCACAATTAATCTTGGAAATGATTTGATATTTCTTAATTGCTTCAATAGAATTAATTATTCTTCCTGAATCAAAGAGCGTATTGATAGTCTTATTACCAAATATTGCTCCCATTTCATTAATTGTCGATATAAGAGCATTCAAAGAATCATCTAAATCAGAAATCTTCTCTTTTATAGATACTTGTTCATATGGTAAGCATTCTGTCAAATTAACTCCATAAAAAGGATGTTTTTCAATCTTACCAACATATGAGATTAAAGATATATATTCTTTTACCACTTCTAAGCGTGATGAATATTCATCATACGACCATGTTTCAATAGAAGGTATTTTTATACGTGGGAAGTGGATGTTATTTGAATCCATTTTTTCTTTTAATTTTAAAGCTTCTCCACAGATATCCACTAGAGTTAGTTCGCTTCTTCCAATCGGTTCATTAACAATATCTTTATATTGGTCTAATTCATTTTTCGTTGCTAGATATTTTTCATTTAGCAAAGTATCATCGTTCATTTTCACTTCGCCTAGATTTAAAGTAGCTTCAATCGATTTTAATACATCTTTTTTATTGGCTTTTTGTGAGTGTAGTTCTAACACTAAATCACCTAAGCCTACTTTTTCTAAACGCGTTTTGACTACATCAAGGGCTGCCATTTTCTCAGATACAAATAAAATCGATTTATGATTAGCTACTGAGGAAGCAATAATATTGGTAATCGTTTGTGATTTACCAGTTCCAGGAGGTCCTTGGATAACCATATTTTTTCCTTGGTTAATGTCATATATTACTAAAGCCTGTGAAGAGTCAGCATCAACAACATTAAAAATAGTATTAGGGTCAAGATTTCTTTCTACTTCATAACTTGGAGTAAGTTTATCATCAAAATTGGTCAAGAATAAACGTTTAAGAACGCTATTTTTTAATTTTCCATCTTCCTCTAACCAAACATTTAGATCTAAATCTTTATACATTAAAAATTTTGCATATGAAAAGAAGTCAAACGATCCTTTAGTGGTTTCAATTTCCCAAGTGGTATAACCAGCTTTAGCAACGTTATCACTTACAAAGCGTAAATATTCATCAATGCCTTTAATTTCTTCTTCGTAATCATAATCAATATTGATATTAAATTCAGTTTGCATCTTCGTGATTAAAGATACATTAAGACGAATTTCTTCTCCTGAATAACAAATGTAATATTTATCTCCTGCATCCATCTTTTTCATTTCTACAGGAACTAGTATTAATGGAGAACGATAATAGGTATCATTGTACTTTTCTTTCCACTTCAAAAATCCAAGTGCTAAGAACAAGATGTTTGCACCTTTCTCCTCTATAAACATCTTTGAGGAACGATAAGTTCTTACTAATCTACTTCTTAATTTCTTTTCATCTAGTCCTGCATAAAGTTTAGAAGGATTATTAGTGGGTTCCTTAGAGAAAGTGATATTCTTTCCTTCATTAACTAAATAATCAAAAACATCGGAAGCGTTAATGGATGGAAATTCTAATCCTGTCGCCGCTCTTAAGCGATAATTGATAAGAGGATTCTTTAAAGAAAGATCTAGAAGTTCCTTTCTAGCCACCTCAAACTTTTCTTCAATATTATTCATAGAAAAAGCCCTCCTTAATTCTTATTATAATCTTTGTCAATCATTTTAAAAATGGTAAAAAATTTTTTTATTTAAAAAACAACGATAAACTATCGTTGTCTATTCTTCATTATCTTCCTTTTTTATTTTATCGTAATATTTTTTTCTTTCTATTTTATTTAGTTCATCTTCGGCAAATACTTTATTTAGCGCTCTAAAAAGAGGAATCAAATAAGGGATAATTTTCTTATCTTTCTCGTTCCATAACTTATATAGAATCAACACTATTAAAAGACAAACACTTAAGACACCCGCTAAAACAATAGCTACTATTCCTTCTATAGGGATGACTTCATCTGATAAAATTTTTAAATTACTTAATAACATACTTCTTCTCCCAATTTGTTATATTATACAGCCCTTACCTATTTTATTTCATTAATTATTGCCGTGAAATTATAAATTAGATATTGATTGTAGAAAGATAAATTTAACTTTTGATCAAAATCCTCTTTATCCTTCTTATCCTCTTCTTTGCCATTTATGTAATCTATTAATAAACTCTTTTCATTTTCCCATAAAGATTCTCCAACGCCACTTTCTACATAAGCAACTTTTCTTCCGCTTTTAGAAAATGGATCTTTTTCCATCTTTACTACAAATTCATAAGGATCTTTATCACCATATTTAATAACAAAAGATAAAGTCTTCTTCACGTTTATATTATATAAATTGAATTTTTTATAATCGTTTTCCTTAGAAGTATATTCCACTCCATCTTCATCAACAATGGAAAAAGAATGTTCAAACTCTGCGCCTAAACATACAAGCATCATCGTTCCAATCTCTTTTAAAGAAAAATCATCTTTAATCAACATGACACGGTTGAATTTTTCTTCATATCCTTTTAAGTATACTTTAAAACGTCTTACTACCATCCTTTTAATCTCCTAAGTATATAAATAATATCATTTTTTAAATAGAAATGATATATTTAATAGAGGTGAAGAAAATGGACGAACAACTTTTTAAACGCTACAAAAGATTAAGAGTAGTATATGATCTTTTATATAACCAATGTGATGAATTTTTCTTTTCAAAACAAAAGTTTTATCTTTCGCAAAATAATGGAATCCATGAAGAAGTAAGAGGAATAAACTCTTCTTTTACACTATATTCATCTTTAAAATTTGAGCAACCTAATGAAATAGAATTTTTCAAGAAATTATTCTTTTATTTTGATGTCAATAAAAAACCTTCTATATGCCAAGAACTTAAAAATGTATTTCCTTCTATGAGCGAAGAAAGAAGAAAGATGATTGATGTTATAAGTAAAGCAAAAATTGTAGCATTATGCTTAGAAGGTATCAATGAAAATGGAACAATCCATGCTTTCGATGTTTTAGAAAATAAATATTATGATTTTTGCGATGAAACAACAAGAAACAATTTATCTTCTCCTATAGGACAAAAAGAAGCAAATATGATGTATTTCTGCGCTATATTATATCAACACGATGATATAGTATTTTTGGACAACCCTTTGATAGTAAGAAGGGATAACCATAATGTAAATGCTCGTTTTGAAGATATAAGAAAAAGTTCCTATACTCCAGTCCAAAAAGAGTTAATTTTATATACCTTAAGAGAAAGAAACTAAATAGGATCTCTAATCCTATTTATTTTTATTTATACTCAAAATATTTATATAATTATTAACTCCTTGAAGAAGAATATCTTCATTAAAATCAAAACGCGGAGAATGAAGCGAAACTTTATTTCCACATCCAAGCAAAAACATAACGCAAGGAAAAAAAGAAGAATAATTACCAAAATCATCAGCTTGCATATACTTTTTATTAAGTAAAGAGATATCTAATCCTTGAAGTTTGTCTACTAGATATTTATCATTATGCACTAAAGAATAATCATCATGAATTATAAGTGATGTAGTTGTTAAGAATAATTTATCAGCTTCTTCTTTACATTCTTCAAGTAAAGCAATTAACTTTTTATACATAAAGGAAGAGAAGGTTCTTAGTGTAATATTTAATGTCGAAGAAGAAGAAACAATGTTTCGGGCTACTCCACTTTCCATCTTTCCACATCTTAATAAATATTTTTCTTCTAATATGTTCTTTTGTTTTTGATACATTGCATTAATAAAATAGCAAGCGCTTGCTAACGCATCATTTCCTTTTTCATAATCACCCACATGAACACTTCTTCCTTTTATAATCACATCAACTTCACTTGATGAAGCAAGAAGTACACCTTTAGAAGTAAAAATCTTTCCTTCCTCTAAATAAGGCCAAATATGAGTAGAATACATCTCATCGACGTTATATTTTTGTAATATTAAGGAATCTAATATTATCTTTGCTCCTCCCCTATTTTCCTCTGAAGGTTGAAAGACAAGAATAATATTTTTCGGATAGTCTAAAATATTTTCATCTATATATTTACTTAAAGCTAAAATCATTGCCATATGACCATCATGCCCACAGGCATGACTTATTCCCTCGTGTTTAGATTTATAAAACACATCATTCTCTTCTCTAATTGGTAAAGCATCTTCTTCACATCTAAATGCTATCGATTTTTCTTTTTTAAAATCATAAATTAGAATTAATCCAGTTTCATTTACTTCGATAAGTTTTCCTTTGGATTTTTTTAATAATTCCTTTATATATTCTTTAGTTTTATATTCTTTTTTACTTAGTTCTGGGATTTGGTGAAGATCACTTCGTATCTTTATTACATCATAGCCGTTACTGTTTATCATGTTAATTTTCTAAGAGAAGGAATAATTTCTTTTTTCTTAAGTGAAGAGGAATCAAGTTTTTTAATTACTTTTGCTGGTACTCCTCCTACTACCATCCCTTCTTTTACATCTTCTAAAACAACTGCACCAGCTCCAACAATAGAATTTTTTCCTATCTTAACTCCTTCAACAATAACCGCATTAGCGCCTATGAAAACATTATCTTCAATAAGAACAGGTGTAGAAGAAGGAGGTTCAATCACCCCCGCGATAACAGCACCCGCGCCTATATGACAAGAAGATCCAACTTTGGCTCTTGCTCCAATAACAGCGCCCATATCAATCATACTTCCTTCACCAATTTCAGCGCCTATATTTATAATCGCTCCCATCATTATAACTGCATTATCTTTAATTATTACGCCTTCTCTTATTATTGCTCCTGGTTCAATACGTGCATTTATATTTAATGTATTTAATAAAGGAAGTGCTGAATTTCGGCTTTGATTTTCTATGACCATATCTTCAATATCTTTTTCATTTTCCTTTAAAGTGTCCTTGATATCTTCATAATCTCCATACACGATATATAAAGGTAACGATACAAATACTTTTGCATTTTTAAATACTAATTTCTTTCTACAATTAAGTATTACTTTGCATGATGTTTTCTTTTTACTTTGAGCAATCTTCTTAACAATATTTTCGTTATTAGTCACTGTTTTTCTCCTTAAAAAGAACATCTTCCATAGAATATAATCCATTCTTTTTGTTAATGATAAAGAGACTTGCTTTATATGCTCCTAAAGCAAATATCTTTTTAGAAAGAGCTTGGTGCTTTATAGAAATAACTTCATCTTCTCCTAAGAAATATATTTCATGTTCACCTACAACACTTCCCCCTCGTAAAGAATGAACTCCTATTTCTTTTTTATCTCTTTTAACTTCTCCCTTTCTTCCATAATTCACTTTGTAATTTAAATTCTTATTAATAGTATCTAAAAACATACATGCTGTTCCAGATGGTGCATCTAACTTTTTATTGTGATGAATCTCCTTTATTTCTATATCGAAAAAATTTGAAAGATAAGGGACAATATCTTTTAACAATTTATTAACTAAAGTAATACCTAAACAGAAATTAGCGCTTTTTATAAGTGGTACTTTTTTGCTTAATTCTTCAATCTTTTTTTCTTGATTAAAAGAATGACCCGTTGTACCAATAACACATGGTGTTTTATGTAAAGAAGCATAAGACACAATCATATCTAATAAAGAAGGCGATGAAAAATCAATGACACAATCGATATGTTCTTTTATATCAAACAAAGAAGAAAAGTCTTTTCCTACCACAAAACACTTATTCTCTTCACTCACTACTTCTTCAACAATTTTTCCCATCGTTCCATAACCAACAAGTGCAATATTCATATTATCTTTCCTCTATATATGTACAAAAAACTTTATAAGCCGGTCCACTTAAAAATACATCATCTTTTATAGATATCTTTAGTTTATCTTCCTCTCCATGCGCATAGCCTTCATCTTCCACATATCCTTCTTTATGTGCAACAATAAATGATGCACAACATCCACTTCCACAAGAAAGTGTTCTTCCGACCCCTCTTTCAAATGTACGAACTATAATATTATTTTTATCGATTACTTTTACAAAATTAACATTAGTCTTTTCTTTAAAGAAAGGATGATTACAGATCTTTTCTCCAATTGATGATTCATAAGCTTCAATAGGATTTTCCACAAATATAACGGTATGAATAGTACCTATAAATAAAGTATATAATGTATATTCTTTTCCATCGATTAGTAATTTATATCCCATTAAATTAATATCTTTATCAACTTTAATTAATTTATGGTCAAAAGAAGCTTTCCCCATGTTTACTAATATGGATATTGGTGAAAAAGAAGTAATAGTAACGCTATATGGTCCTATAGAAGTTAATACCTCAAAAGATTTTTTATTAACATAGTGATGATTATATGCATATAAACTAAAGCAACGTATACCATTACCACACATTGGTGCTTTAGAACCATCTTGATTAAAAATCATCATTTCTAAAGGTTTCTTTTTTACACAAATTAATCCATCCGCGCCAATACCTTTTCTTCGTGAACATAATCTTTTGGCTAATAAAGAATAATCTATTCCTTTATGGTAAAGCACAAGAAGAAAATCATTACCACAGCCTTGATATTTCTCAACTCTTATTCTTTTCATTTTTCTTCCTTAGCTTCCACTATTATATTTATATATTTAAAGTTAAAAAAATATGAAAAAATACTTATCTTTTCTCAAGCATAAAAAAGTATTTAGTATATAAAATAAAAAGAGGTTAAAACCTCACGAAAGAAGAATTATATATAATAAAAGACAATGAAAAAGCATTATCTTTTCCAAAACCAATAATCAATTAAATGATGATATAGTAGATATAAACAGCTCGATAAGAGAAAATAATTTTTTCTATTCTAATACTATAAATGCTACAGATGATAATGGAGAATTATTAGATTATATAGAGTATATAAAAACAATAATAAAAAAATAAATAATAATAAGCTACAGATTTAACCATGTTAAAAGGTTGATATTCAGTACTGAATAAGTACGAAATTATCAACCTTTATTTTACTTATCTAATTTTATATGCCCAGTAATTTGCTGTATTTATATTTTTTTTATTTCAAAATTCATTTTTTCAAGTTTCTTTATATCATTTTTTGAAAGATAACATGTTACAGATAAATTATTTCCATTAATATGTATTTTAGGAATTACCAAATCTGGTTCAATAACTGATATATGAAATTTAAAATATTTCATACTCACATTATTAGAATATATAGTTTTTTTCTTATAAATTAATTTCCCTTCTTCAAAAATAATACTATTATTTGCTTTCTTGTTTAATATAATTATTATTAATTCAAGAAAAACCCACAATAACAAACAAGAAATAATTATTATCAAACTTGTTATATTTATACTTTTATCAATTAATAAAGAACAAACAAAGTAAACCAATGAAGGTACAAGAGTAACTATCAAGACTGAACCAAATATTATTTTTAGTAAATTATAATATAAATATCTGCGCATACTTTCTATCCACCTAAATCATAAAATATGGTTTTATTAATGCATTAGTTAATTTAAATCCAGCAGTAAATACATTTTCCACTAATAATCGCAACCAAAAATCACCTTTTTGCGATAACAATTTAGTAAACACTGTATTGTGAACCCCTGCCATACCTCCTAAATAACCACCTAAAACAGATAACGTTCCAGAAATGGCATTAAATCCACCCTCAATAAACATATTTTGGACTTTATAATCTTCACTTCTACTAATTACAGTTCTAACTGTATATCCAGCCATACCTGTCGCAAAAGCAACTCCACTGCCAATTCCTAATGCTGATTCTAAAGATAACGTTAATCCAGTAGAAGTAAATAAAGTTGCAGTTGTTCCACCTAAAGCGGCTGCTCCTACTCCAGCACCTAAAACAGTACAAATACCAACCCCAAATCCTGCGACAAATCCTCCAAGTGTTCTTCCAACATAATCAGTACAATCTCCATTGAACAAAACTCCATCTTCTTTTACATCTTTGTAAACAGCAGTACCAAGCCCAATGCCAGCTCCAATTGCTCCAGTTATTAAACCGCCGATTAATAAGGTAGTTAAAGTGATAGCAAAGTGCCCTGTAGGATCATAATACATAATTGGATTATTTTGAGAATACGCATATAAGTTTAATCCATTAATTGTAGTTGGATCTAAATAACCTACATCATCTGGGCTGATAAATCTGCCTATTTCAGGATCATAATATCTTGTGGTTAAATAATAAAGAGATGTCTCTACATCATAATAATAACCTTTGTATC
>SAMEA3663025__coassemble_786_pt1 | contig 17752 bp, 20 predicted proteins | sample SAMEA3663025__metabat2_high_PE_042 | metagenome-assembled genome bin SAMEA3663025 (sample SAMEA3663025) | pig gut metagenome | biome: pig gut; feature: pig-associated habitat; material: faeces | place: France | collected 2012
ACTCTATATGAGTTTTTTTTGTCGTGCTTAGTTATTCTTTCTATTTCCACACTTAGTTCTCCTTTTTAAAAATCATAACACGTTAAGAGCATTAATTTTTGCTTCTCAATGCGATTATGATACTATAATGTATCATTTTTATCAACTCTTAAAGGAATGTAACTTCCTCTTTTGTTTTGATTTTGTCATTTTATTTGTTCCAAAATGCTTTTAATTTCAAGTGGCGAAGAAACAATATAATCTGGATTATATGATAATAAAATATTCTTATCACGATACCCGTATGTGACAGCGACTTTGATTAAATTACCATTTATCGCGGTCTTCATATCAACGTCAGAATCTCCAACATAAAGAACTTCTTCTTTTTTTACCTTTAACTCATCGAGTATTAAATCTAATGCTCGAGTATCTGGTTTTAAAGGATATCCTTCCTTTTTTCCATATATGAAATCAAAAGTATTTTCTTTAAATAAATGATTTACAATATATACAGTATTTTCATATTTTTTATTAGAAAAAACAGCACATTTAATATTTTTTTGTTTTATGTAATCTAATAATTCAATTACTCCTTCATATGGTTTAGAATGATTGATTTGCATCTTATCGTAATTAGTTATAAATGAAGATAACACTTTGTCTATATCTTCTTCTTGACAAGTAATATTTTCTATAGCGTTCTTACATAAATTACGAATTCCAGAGCCCACTAAATCCATAGTTTGTTTGCAAGAATATGAAATATTATAACCATTTTGTTTTAAGGATACATTAAGTGCATCTTTTAGATCTTCAATAGTATCCACTAATGTTCCGTCTAAATCAAATATTACAGCTTTAATCATTTTCTATCACCTCTTTCATATCTTTAGGTAAAGGACATGTAACTTTTATTAGTTCATTAGTATAGGGATGAAAAAATGAGATTGAATAAGAATGTAAAGCCACTCTAGATATCAATTTCTTATTTCCTCCATATAGTTCATCTCCACATAAGGGATGATTTATATAAGACATATGTACTCTTATTTGATGAGTCCTTCCCGTTTTTAATAATAGTTCCACAAGAGAACAATTTTTATTCTTATTTTCTATTACTTTATATGTTGTATAAGCTTTTTGTGAAGAAGGGGAAGAACTAACTCGATACTTATTATTAATGTGTCGATCCTTTGATAATGGCGCTTCAACAACTCCTTCTTTATTCTTAAACTTATTTTGACATAGAGCTAAATATTTTCGCTCAATAAGATGGCTTTCCATCAAATGGTTTAAAAGTGAAAAAGATAAAAAATCTTTACAAAACAACACAATTCCTGATGTTTCTAAATCGATGCGATGAACATATCTAATATTTCTAAAAATTTTATGATGATAATAATAATTTGCTACTCGATTTACTAGAGTATCTTTTTCTTCATCCTTATATTCAGGATGAATGATAATTCCACTTGGTTTATTGACAAGAAGAATACATTCATCCTCATATAAGATATCAGCTTCTATATTAGAAGGTTTGAAATCAATTTTTTCGACAAAACGAAACTCAAGAATATCATCTTTTTTTAACTTATCATCAATGCTAACCTTGTTTTGGTTAAGATAAACATTATTGCTATTTCTTATTTCTTCAATCTTACTTCTTCCCAAGTAGTAAGATTTAAGGAATTCTTTAATAGTTAAGCCATCATATTTATCTAAAATCTTAATTGATATTTTATCCATATTATTTACTAAACATAATCTTCTCGCTATTGAACATACGAGTTAAGATAAATGTAAATATAATTGCATATACAATATCCGAACATAAAGTAAGTGCTAATAAAGAGTAATTAAATGTAAATGAGAACACTTGTTGTAGCATTAATACTGAATTATAAATAGGTATTAAATATAAATACCACGTCGTTGGAGCAACTTCAGTAAACATTGATAACATAGAAACACCCATAGAAATAATCATTAATGGTGTCATTAACATCGATGCTTCTTTTACATTTTTTGCAAACGCAGAACAAATTGATAACGCGCCCACTAAAACAATTACAACCGATAATAAAATTAGTAATACGGCAGCGTATTCACCAAATCCATAAATATCAAGATTTAATCCAGCATCAGTTGCACTCTTTAATAGTAAAGGCATAGAAGCCATAACACCGATAAATGAAGATAAAGCTGATAGAGTAGCTACGATACTTAAAGAAATTATCTTTCCAAGAGCAATATGTGTACGATTTACTGGTGTTACAAGTAGTGTTACCATCGTGTTTCTTTCTTTTTCACCAGCAATTGATTCTGGAGCTATAGATACAGCGCCAGAGAATAAGAAGGAAACAATTAAGAATGGTAGGAACATTGCCATCATTTTTCCCGCTAGTTTTTTCTCTTCAAATTGAGGTGAAACGTTAGTAGAGAACATATTTACATCAATGTTTTTTTCAGTTAGTAAATATGAATTAAAATCATTTAACAAAGAAGAAAATTTATTATACAAATTTTCTGAATCAGTTTTACTTGGATTATAATAAAGAGTAATATTTGGTTTTTCTTCATTAGCGACCTTATCATCAAATTTAGGATCAAATTCCACGACAAAAGGGACGTTTCCATCATAAATTTTCTTTTTGTAATCATCTATTTCATCGCTATTAATTTTTTCCCAATTAACTTCGCTTAATCCATATTTTTCCTCTTGAATTAATCCTTCAAAAGTAATTTTAACACCGCCGATAGTTATTTCGTGAGCAGGTTTTTCATTAACATAATATATCGTAAGTTCCTTTTCTTCTGACCCTGCCATCAAGGAATCCATAGCGTTCCCCATCAATGCATATAAACCAAAGATCATGAGTCCAGGAAGAATAAACATTGTAAGAACCAATTTAGGATCTTTAAAAACTCTATACAATTCTTTTTTTATAATTGTTAACATGTCTTTCATTATTCTTCACCTACGCTTTCTTTATATAAATCAAAGAATACATCTTCTAATTTCTTTTCTTTTGTTAAGGAAGTTAAATCATCTTCCTTAACCATCTTACCATTAATAATGATTCCAACTCGATCACAGATTTTTTCAATTAAAGAAAAGATATGAGTAGAAACAATGATGGTTTTTCCTTTTTCTTTTAATTCTAACAAAAAGTCTGTAACAATCTTTGATGTTAAAACATCAAGACCATTGGTTGGTTCATCGAAGATGATAATGTCTGGATCGTGACATAAAGAAACAGCAAGTGAAGTTTTTTGTTTCATACCAGTTGATAATTCGCCAATTTTTACTTCCGCAAACTTATTAATTCCAAATTTGTCGAATAAATATTCTTTTCTTTCTTTTATCACACTAGGTTCAATATGATGTAATGTTGAATAATAATCAAACATATAATTTGGAGTAAAGAATTCTTCTAGTTTAAGATCACTAGTTAAGAAAGCTATCTTTTTTCTTACGTCTTCCGCATTTTTATTAACGCTAGCTCCATCAACAATAATATCACCTTGAGTTGGCGAAATAAGCGTTGATATACATCTTAATGTCGTAGTCTTACCAGCTCCATTAGGCCCTAAGAGTCCATATATCTCTCCTTTATAAACTGAGAAACTTAAATCAGAAACCGCGACTTTAATTTTAGAAGTGGTTTTATCTAATTTCATTTGTTTTTTGGAGAGGATATATTCTTTTGTTATTGAAATAACTTCAATACTTTTTTCCATAAAAATCTCCTTTTAAAGAAATTATTAAAATAATTTCTTTGACACAAAAATTATATAAATTATATGTAATAATAGTCAATAAAAAAAACTGATAAGACGAATCTTATTCAGTTTTCTTTAACGGTGTTGTATTTATTAAGCAACTTTTTTAATATGAATTCTTGAACGGTCAGAACAAATCAATTCCTTATCGTCTTTATTTTCTTCTATTTCTTCAACTTGTTCTTTATATCTATCCAAAATTAAGTCGATATATTTATCAACTTCTTTCATTGTTTTAATTTTTTTGTTAGTTGCTACAACATTTCCGTTCATAATTGCATTTACACAATAACGCATATTTAGCATCTCCTCTCCAAGAGCAAACTCTTCTTGCTCTTTTCGCCTATAAATATATGCTCGCTTAGGGGAAATGTAAAGAAAAAATAAGAAAGTTTTTTTGTGATAACGTTTTCAAAACGCTGAAATCGTTTTCAAAAGTTTCATCGACATTTTTTATCAATTTATGTAAATAATTCGCATAAAATTAAAGAAAATATTTCTTCATCATCAATTAAATGTAAATTGTTACAATTATTTTCAAACACATTATTCATAATAAATAAAGATATTTTTTTCTTTATACTCCACTTTGGCTTTAACGCCTGTAATTATTGGCATTGATGGATTAAAATGTCCTAAATCTACGTCCATCAATAAAGGAACGTGAAGGTCTTTTAGCATTTCAATACAAGCCTCATAATTGCTTATTCCAAATGGCTTTTCCCCAAAGCAAAGTGGTCTACCAATCAAAAAGCCTTTAACGTATTTAAACCATCCCGCTTCTTTCAATTGAAATAATGCTCTTCTAATAGACATAACATTTAAATCACAAGCTTCTACAAACCAAATGATTCCATCATCTTTATATTTTTCTATATACTCTTTAGTATGATCATATTTAGTGCCACATAAATTGCTTAATATATCTAAATTTCCTCCAAGAAGTCTCCCTTCAAGAAGAAAATAATCTTTCCGAGGATAAGTTCTAATCACCTTTTTTTCATTCATATTTGCTTTTTGAAGTGGTTCCACATCTTTTTCACGATATCTTTCCCAAACTGGATATCCTTTTGTAAATTTAGTTTTTCCAGTAATGAGTTCAAAAGAATCTTTTGTTGAATATTCAAACGGATAAAAAGCAAAGCTTCCTGCATTATCACCATAAATAGTGGGAATTTCCGCGATTGTAGCTAAAGTATATGTTAAATTAGTAGGATCAGAGAATCCCATAAAAAATTTATGCGGTGCTTTTTTTAGTTTTTTAAAGTCGATATATGGAAGAATATCACACATTATCTCTCCTCCACCAACAGCAATCACACAATCAGAATCACTTAAATATGCATCCATAAATTCTTTTGCACACTTTTTAGCGCTATTGCTTCTAGCTTTATGTTTAGCTAAGAATATATTTGGTCCTTCATCAACTTCATAACCTAATTTTTTAAAATTATTGATAGCAACTTGCAATCTAGTTTTGTATGGTTCTGTGGTACAACCAAAGGAAGGGGCCACTAAAGAAATCTTTCCTCCATCTTTTAAATAATTAATTTCTTTCATTTTTATCACCTCATAGACATACTTAAAATATTATTTAGTATAAATATATTTTACTATGAAAACGTTTTTATTTACAATTTTTTTATTCTAGCGGTTTTTTTTCTTCGTTTTATAGCATTCTTCAAAAAACATGTTATAATACAATTGTCTTAAGCATTTTATGCATATATATATTTAGGAGGCACATGAAATGAAAAAAATAGTTAAATCTTTATCTTTATTAGCTTTACTTCCTGTTTTATCATTAGGTGTAACATCTTGTGGATCTTCAAAAGTTAAAGATGTTAAAACAGCAGCAAGTAAAGTTAGCGAATCTATCGCAGCAACACCTACTGTTTATAAACAAAAAGCAGAAAAAACTGATTTCTTCTCACTAAAAGCAGCAGCATCAGTTAATGTCGATGAACAAATCTACGATTCTAACAGTTCTATGACTGCTCAATTAGTGGTTAATCCAGATTTTGTTGTCGAATTAACTAAAGAAGAACCAAATATTAATAATCTTACTCTTGTTGATTCAATGTATTTCAATGCAAAATCATATTCTACAAATGGAGAATCAGAAGATACTACTTTTATTGAAGTCGGCGTTTATGACGATGTAGCTTATGGTCATTCAAAAATTGAATCTACCGGAAAGGACACTGTAGAAGTTAAAGATAAATTTGTTGGTGTTAACGACTGGATTAAAAATTTAATACAAGAAAACTTACCTACCATCCAAACTGATGATGTTATCTCAACACCAATTGATAATAATGTTTTAACAGTTTTAGATGCACTTGAACCTGCAACACTTGCTTGGTTAAGCGAAGAAATTACTTCAGAAACATACGTTGATACAGTCGGACAATTAATTATTTCCACCGATCCTGAAGCAGCTACTGAGTTCAATACATTAAAACCATTAATTACTAATATTGCAGATATCGCAAGAACTAACATCAACACATTATTTGAAATTAAAGGTGATGAAAAATCATTCTCAATTACAAATGATACTTCAAAAACAAAAGCATTCTTAAATTCACTAGCTACTTATGCTAATGAACAAGCTGATAAAGCTGAAGGAACTGAAGCAATGCTAGCTCCATTCTATAGACAAATCGGAACTATGCTTACTGAGGCAGTAAAAGAAGTACCAACATATTCAGTCACTCTATCTTTATCATTCAAAGATAAAGCAATCGTTGGATTTGGTTTCGATGTTTCTTTCTCAAATGAAACAACTTCAATTAAAGCAAATTTATCATTTGAAGTATTATTTGAAAAAATCAAAGTAGAACAAATGACTGATTTAGATCAATACATAATACCTGAATTTGAATAATTTGATTCTATTGCCTAATCACAATCTAAACTATCATTAAAAGCAAGCACATATATTGTGCTTGTTTTTTTATTTATAAAAGAAAAAGCTACCGAAGTAGCCTTATTTTTCACATACATCAACAAAAGGTTGCGATTTATATTTTACGCTTATTTTATTATGTTTAGTTTCTTCGCTTCTAAACTTAATGATACTTTTTATCGCCGATTGAAAGAATCCTGAAATCTTTTCCCCATTTGGTCCAATGACCATAATCTTTCTAAATTCGCTTTTATTTCCTTCATAAAAAATTACTTGATTAATATTTTCTTGAAATGCATCAAAATAGATAACATTAACCGATTTTGGCATAAATAAGTTTCTACAAGCATGTTTTAAAGATTTAGAGCCTAAAACAGTAGTTCCTTTAGGAATATTCTTTCCTCTATATTTAATCCAATACAAACAACCATCTTGAGTATTATACACTCCGTCCCCATCTTTAACATAGAATCCAGGCTTAGGTATTTGAATATCCTTAATTTGCATCTTTCCAAATTTTTTAATATCTAAATCATATAAATTCTTTCCAAAAGTAAATGAGGATAAATTTCTCATAGATTCAAATATACCTGCTTCTTTTTCCTCAAACACTTCATTGTTATCAGAGAATGTAATAGATTCAATTTCTTCAGGATACTCAACACTTACAAGAGAAATCCTTTTAATCACTCTTCCCAAAAATTCATTGGGAAAGACAACATCCTTTTGATGACCCAGAATCTTGGAAATATAAAATAAATTATTATCTGGTTCGAATTCAAACAATTGACCAATACGTGTTTCTTCTTCGTCCATATCGTGAACTTTTTTATCATCTCTATACTCTAAGAACTTAATAGTTCCATCAGGACTTATAAGTTGTGCTATACCATTCAATTTCCATTTTTTTAGATTACACAATAACTTTGTGCCATCCTCATAAAGAACATATCCCTTTCCTTCACCTGAAGTAATAGGGCCTGAGAATGTTCCTTTATATTTATCGCCTTTTTTATTAATGAAAGTACCTTCACCATCTAGATTACCTTCGGTAAAATTACATTCAATCGATTCGCCTTTTATAAAGGTAAGTTTCCCTTTACCATGTCTACTACCTTTTGAGAAATATCCTTCATAGATTTCTCCATTTTTATAGAACAATTTACCTTTACCATCAAATTGTCCTTCTTTGAAGCTTCCTATATATTCAATCTTTCCATCTTGAAATAGTTCACCATGTTCATCATCATATTTGGAATTATACCATAACCCACGATATACATGACCATCTACATAATTCTTTTCGCCATATCCAGACATATGCCATCTATAAAAATTTCCTTCATATTTTGTTCCATCTTTAAAATACAAAGTTCCTTTTCCATTTGGAGCATCATCTTTCCATTCACCTTTATATTTGATAAATTGAGGATGATTAGTAAATGTAAATGTACCATTACCATCTCTTAATCCATTGATCCAGTCACCTACATATTTACCATTAGAAAATGTATAAGAAGCAAGTCCATTTTTTGGCTTATTTAATTTCTCTTCCATATGCTATATCTCCCTTTTTTTACCCTATATACATTTTAGCATGGAAAGAAAATAAAGAAATATAAAAATGAAAAAAAGTTCCCTAGAATACTAGGAAACTTGACAACGCATTGATTAAAGAATTTCTTTAAGACGTGCGGATTTACCTGATCTTTCACGAATGTAGAAGATTTTATTTCTTCTAACCTTACCGTGTTTAATTACTTCGATTGAAGCAATAGATGGGGAGTTTACTGGGAATGTTCTTTCAACACCGATACCAGATGACATTTTTCTAACGATAAATGTTTCGCCAACTCCAGAGCCGCGACGTGCAATAACTAAACCTTGGAAAGCTTGTTGTCTTTCTTTCTTGTTTTCAATGATTCTAACCATTACTTTGATTGTATCACCAGTTTTGAATTCTGGTAAATCTGTTCTAATTTGAGATTTTGTAATTTGATCTACTAATTGGTTATTCATAGTTACACGCTCCTTTCAAGTGATTTTTTCGTGACCTAACTCACGCTTTGTTATATTATCATTATTCTCTTATTTTTTCAACAACAATTTAATTTTTTAACAAAAATAATATTCACTTATATAGAAATAATATATAGAAAAAGATGTAGCCAATATTTTACAAATGTTAAGTGTTTTTACTTGACAGCATTTATCTAATCATTTATGATATTAACGTTTAAAGGAGAAAATTAATTATGGTAAAAATTAGATTAACTAGAACTGGTCGTCATAAAGACCCTTCTTACAGAATCGTTGTTGCTGATTCACGTTCAGCACGTGATGGCAAAATCATCGAACAAGTTGGTACTTTTGATCCACTTGCAAAAGAAGGCGCACAAGTTAAACTTGACAACGCAAAAGTTTTATCTTGGTTAGAAAAAGGTGCAAAACCATCAGATACAGTTAGAGCAATCATTTCAAAAGCTGGTATCATGAAAGAATTTGCAAGCAAGTAATTGAGGTAACGCTTGTGAATTACATTGACGCTATTCACAAATTTATCGACTCTATCGTTTCCGATAGTTCTTCTATAGTTATTGAAGAATTACATAACGATAATAAGAAAGATCGTACTTTCTTAATTAAATGTTCTGCAGAAGATACAGGTAGATTGATTGGTAAACACGGTTCAACTGCCGCAGCACTAAGAGAAGTTCTATCTATTGCAGGAAAGAATAATAGCGAAAGAGTTCATATTAAATTTGCTTCTAATACAGTAGAAACTGTAGAAGATATCAACGAAAAAGAATAAGATGTGTTTATGACACATCTTTTTTTAAGGAGGAAGAGTAATGGAATACTTATCACTAGGTCGCATCATTAAAACCAAAGGATTAAAAGGAGTAGTTAAAATCATCTCCTGTACCGAATTTGGTGCTCAGAGATATAAAAAAGGAAATGTAGTCTATTTAGAAAATCCTCAAACTCATGAAATGGTTAAAATGACTGTAGCATATTATAATCAAGAAAAAGGATTTGATTACGTCTCTTTTGAAGGTTTTGAGAATATTAATCTAATAGAACCATATTTACAATATTATGTAAATGTGATTAAAGAAGATTTACCTCCTCTTCCAAAAGATACTTTCTATCACGATGATTTAGTAGGATGCGTCTGCATTAGTCAAGAAGAAGGCGAATTTGGAGTAGTTAATGAGGTTTTAAATATCTTAGGAAGAAAATCTTTGAAAATTAAATTAAATAAAAATGGAAAATTCATTCAAGTTCCATTTGTTAATAACTTCATTAAAAACGTTGACATTAATAATAAAAAGATTGAAGTATCATTGATAAAAGGAATGATAGAATAATGAAAATAACAATATTAACTTTGTTTCCAGAAATGTTTGATTCTTACTTAAATACTTCCATTATAAAAAGAGCAATAGCAAAGGGTTTAGTGGATTACCAAATCATCAACATTCGTGATTACACCAAGAATAAATATAATCGTGTTGATGATTATCCTACCGGTGGAGGTGCAGGGCTCATAATGCAATGTCAACCTGTTATCGACGCCTTAAAAAGCGTGGATAGAGAAAATGCTAAGGTAATGCTTACTTCTCCTCGAGGAAAAACTTTTACGCAAGAAAAAGCTTTAGAATTATCTAAAGAGGAACACTTAATTTTTATATGTGGTCATTATGAAGGTATCGATGAAAGAGTAAACAAATATGTGGATGAATTAGTCTCTATTGGAGATTTTATATTGACTGGTGGAGAAATACCCGTAATGGCAATTTGCGATGCAGTTACGCGCTTAATTAAGGGAGTAATTGCTGAAGAATCAATCATAGATGAATCGTTTTCTGATGGATTACTAGAATATCCTCAATATACCTTTCCTTACGATTATGAAGGGGACAAAATACCTGATATTCTCTTTTCTGGCAATCACGAAGCAATCAATAAATGGAGAAAGAAAAAATCTCTTGAATTAACAAAAGTTCATCGTCCTGATCTATTTGAAAAATATCCATTTTCTAAACAGGATTTAAAATTGATTGAAGAATTAAAAACTAATGAGATTCCTAAATGGGAAAAAGAAGCTCTAGAAAAAGGACAAAAATTCATTAAAAATAAAAAAGAAAAATAAATTACTTCTAGATTATTTATAGTTGTTTTTTCCTATAAATAGTCTTTTTTATTTTCTAATCTATAAATAATCCATTAATTTGAAAAGGACTTGCTCGAACAAGTCCTTTATAATTTATTAATATATAAAAATTTGAAATAATTTACATTCCAAAAGGATTTTTTCCTCCAAATCCTCCAAAAGGAGGGAACTTGCCTCCCTTAGTACGTGCTCCCATTTCCTTCATCATCTTTTTCATTTGATCGTATTGATTCAAAACTCGATTCACATCTTGGTTAGTCATACCACATCCTCGAGCAATTCTTACTTTACGAGAATTTTTAATGATGGAAGGATCTTTTCTTTCTTGAGGAGTCATAGAAAAAATAATTGCTTTTGTTTTATCCATTTGTTTTTTAGCTTTTTCTTGATCCTCTTCGGAAATTTTTGGCATACCTGGAATTAGCTTTAATAAGCCACCCATAGATCCTAGTTTATTAATTTGTTCCATTTGGGCAAGCATATCATTTAAATCAAAATGACCTGACATCATTTTGTTTACTGTCTTTTTCGCTTGCTTTTCATCGATTTGTTCTTGAACCTTTTCCACTAAAGAAACAACATCACCCATGCCAAGAATTCGATCAGCCATACGATCTGGATGGAACACTTCTAAATCTGACAATTTTTCACCAACACCGGCATATTTGATTGGGATACCTGTTAAATGTTTAATACTTAAAGCAGCACCACCACGTGCATCACCATCAAGTTTAGACATAATCATACCAGTAAGATGTAATTTTTCATTGAATGCTTTAGCAACGTTAACAGCATCTTGACCTGACATCGCATCAACAAGAAGTAGTTCTTCGGTTGGTTTAACTTTCTCTTCAATATCAACTAATTCTTGCATTAATTTTTCATCGATAGCAAGACGACCAGCAGTATCGATAATAACTACATCATAACGTTCATCATATGCTTTTTTCACGCCTCTACAAGCGATTTCTACTGGAGAAACCTTATCTCCTAAATTTAAGATATCAACGCCTACCTGATTAGCAATTGTTTGAAGTTGATCGATTGCAGCAGGACGATAAACGTCACCTGCCACTAAAAGAACTTTCTTATGTAATTTATTCTTAAAAAGTAAAGCCAACTTACCAGTGTGAGTAGTTTTACCAGAACCTTGTAAACCGCACATCATAATAACGGTAGGTTTATTCATTTCAAACTTAATCTCACATTGATCAGCACCAAGCAAAGCCTCTAGCTCATCATGAACAATTTTAACAATCATTTGCGAAGGACTAACTTTTAAAAATACTTCTTGTCCAAGTGCTTTTTCTTTTACATTATTTACGAATTCTTTTACAACTTTAAAATTAACATCTGCTTCTAGTAATGCCACTCTAATTTCTTTGAGCATTTCTTCCATGTTTGCTTCCGTTAATTTTGATTGTCCTTTAACTTTTTTGATAATCCCTTGGAATCTATCTGATAGTGATTCAAAAGCCATTAAGAATTCACACTCCTCTCTATCGTTTCAATTAGTTCTAATTCTTCTTGAGAACGATTTTGTTTTATCTCTTTAAAAAATTTATCTAGTTTATCTTCTTTTTGCAATAATTTTAATTTATCTTCGTAGTTATTTAAAAGTGCAATACTTTTTTTTAATGAATCATGTACCGCATTACGTGATACTTCTTCTTGTTCTGCTATCTCGCTTAAACTTAAATCGTAACAATAATACAGTTCTAATATGTTTCTTTGATGATCTGTTAATAGCTCACCATATAAATCAATTAATCTATTGACGTATAAATTTTTATCTAATTCTTCCATAATTCTAATAATAAAATCCACCAAAAAGAAGACTTATTAAAATTAATATTGCAAAGGTAATTGCAACGTTCCTATGAAATAAAGGATCTTTGATTGCTTCTTTTCTATTTCCACGATAATTGAAATAAGAAAAAAGAAAAGCTAATACTAAATCAATACAAATCTCAATATATAATGTTGGAACACCTAGTGAAGCAAGAAATATTTCAATTACAATTTGTATTCCAAGAATAATTAATATCGATATAAAAAATCCCATCATACTAATCTTCCTCCCCAAGACATAATCCATACAAGTATTGATCTAAATCAAATTCTTGTAGATCGTCCATTCTTTCTCCAAGTCCAATAAAACGAACAGGAATACCAAGTTCATCTCTTATTGCTAAAATAATGCCACCTTTAGAAGTTCCGTCCATTTTAGTTATTACTACGCCTGTTAAAGAAGTACATTCTTTAAACGCTTTTGCTTGTAACACACCATTTTGTCCAGTTGTAGCATCGATGATTAAGAATATTTCGTGTGGTGCTCCTTCTATTTCTTTAGCTATAATACGTTTCATTTTGGAAAGTTCATTCATCAAATTGAGTTTATTTTGAAGTCTACCTGCTGTATCACAAATGACCAAATCAACTTTATCTTCTTTAGCTTTGCGCATACCATCGAAAGCTACTGATGCTGGATCTTGTCCTTCTTTACCAACTACAATGGAACATCCTAAACGTTCCGCCCAAACAGATAATTGTTCCGTCGCACCCGCTCTAAAGGTATCGCCTGCCACTAAAAGGACTTTCTTACCTTGATCGATATAGCGCTTAGCAAGTTTAGCAATCGTAGTGGTTTTACCAACACCATTTACTCCTACCACAAGAAGTACCGTAGGTCCTTCATCAACAAATTGAATCTCGTTTACAATATCTCCACCTTGTTGAGCATAAGAAACAAACATTTTATCTACTAATAATTCGTTAATATCTTCAGGATTTCCTATATGAGAGGCATAAGCTTCTTTCTTAGTAACATCCACGATATCTAACGCTAAATTAACACCTACATCAGCTTCGATAAGAATTTGCTCTAACTCTTCAAAATATTCATCATCAATCTTAGTATGTGTCGAAGCTAATTTCTTTAATCTAGAAGCGAAGTTTTTTCTTGATTTGTCAAGTCCAGCTACATATTTATCTTTTTGTTCATCTTTTTTTGAACCTAATTTTTCTTTTAAAAATTTGAATAATCCCATCTATTTCGCCACCTTTGATAATGCGTCTTTTGCAGCTTGTTGTTCTGCTTTCTTTTTAGAAGAGCCGCTGCCTCTTCCCCAAACATTTCCATCCCAAAGAACTTCCATTATGAATTCTTTAGATTGTGCGTTACCTTTTTCACATACTAAACGATATTTAACACTATCCCTAGTGTCGGCTTGCACATATTCTTGTAATTTAGATTTGTAATCAGTTAGTTCATCACTAGAATAATTAATCACATCATCTAAAAATATCTTTTTGATAATGCTATAAGTCATATCATATCCTAAATCTAAATATATCGCTCCTATAAAAGCTTCAAATACATCTTCCAGAATCTTATCTAAGTTCTTTCCACCATTTTGTTTTTCACCATTTCCAAGCAATATCGCTTCTCCAAAATTATATTTTCGAGCGTAATTAGCTAATGATTCTTTTTTTACTAATTTAGATCGTAGTTTACTCATATCACCTTGAGGCATATTAGGATGATTTTTAAAAACTAAATCGGCAACCACTAAATCAAGAACCGCATCACCCATGAATTCAATTCTTTCATAATCATGTTTATCCCCATGCTCATGAGCATATGAAGAATGAGAAAAAGCTTGTTCATATAGGTAATATGAACTTGTAGAAATATTAAATTCTCTTAATATATCTCTAATTGACACCTTTTACTCCCTCTTTCATTAATTCAACAACATTGACCTTAGCCATATTATAAGCCACTCTCAAAGTAGAGAAAGTTGCTTTAGCATCTGAAGATCCATGTCCTTTAACAACTATTCCATTTAATCCAAGCATCATCGCTCCGCCTGTTTCTTTATAATCCATAGTTTTCTTAATATCATCAAAGCCCTTTTTAGATAGTAAATATCCTAATTTAGAATGCCAATTTAAGTAAAAAGCTTCTTTAATCATATTAGAGAAAAGTTTACCTACTCCTTCAACTGTCTTTAAGAAAATGTTCCCAGTAAATCCTCCAGTTACAATAACATCAACTTGTCCATTTAGTGCTTCGCGAGCTTCTACATTACCTTCAAATCCTTCAAAAGCAGATTCTCTTAATAATTTATTTGCTTCCTTGATTTCTGGAGAGCCTTTTTCATCTTCTGTACCATTGCTTAATAAATATACTTTAGGGTTTTCTACTCCCTTTACTTTTTGAGTATATATTTTACCCATCATTGCAAATTGAACTAATTGTTCTGGAGTAGTTTCATTATTAGCGCCCACATCTAAGGTAGTAACTGTTTTACCAGGAATCTTAGTAGGTAATTGTGTCATTAAGCATGCTCTTTCAATTCCTTCAATAGTTTTTAATTTTAAAGTTGCACAAGATAAAAATCCTCCTGTTGAACCACAAGAACATACCGCATCGTAGTTGTTCTCCTTACAAAGAGTAATCGCTTTATACATTGAAGAGTTTTTTGCTCTCATTACTTCTAAAGGTCCTGCAGTCATTGGAACCACATCGTCAGCATGAACAATTTCAATTCGTTCATTGCCCTCTAAAGTTTTTAAATCTTCTTTTCTTCCAACCGCTACAATTTTTACATCTTGATATTCTTTAACAAATCTTAAAATACCTTCACTAATTACAGAAGGTCCTTTATCTGATCCCATACAATCCATTACAATAGTGTACATAATAAAAATCTCCAATCTTCTAGTCAATTATAGCATAATAAAGCGTAAACAATAAATGTATATTACATTTTATTTAAAATAGAAATCAATCGAATAAAGGAATGCTTTCTTCATCTTTTTTCATACGTTCTACAACGTAATCATAGTAACGGAAACACTCATTATCCTCTAGGTGAGAGCAAATGTATAAAGAGTCATCTCTTGCACATTCAAACATTTTAAAATCAGAAACAATATTTAAACACGAGAAAGTAGGAAATCCAGATTGTTTCACACCAATAAAATCTCCTGGTCCTCTCATTTCCATATCTTTTTGCGAAATCTCATATCCATCAGAACAAGTCTCTAAAAATTTAAGTTTTTCCTTTTCTTGTTCATCTTCAAAATTATCAACAAGTAAGCAATATGCTTTTTGTCCATCTCTTCCTACTCTTCCTCTTAATTGATGAAGGGATGCAAGTCCAAATGATGAAGCAGAAAAAATAATGATTCCTAAAGCATTTTTTATATCGATTCCAAGTTCAATAACGGTCGTAGAAATAAGAATTGGACAGGTGCCATCTTTAAATCTAGCTAATATCTCTATCTTTTCATTATTTCCCATTTTTCCGTGTAAATATGCAATTTTATCTTTATATTTATCCTTATATTTTTCATATATTTCTTCAACTGATTTTGTCTTTTTTAATGTTGATTCGATCTTAGGACAAACGATGAAAACTTGCTTATTATTCATCAAGCAAAACTCGATTAAGCCCACAATTTTTGGTGAATCTTCTTCACAAACTATAGTGCTTACTTCTCTCCTTTTTCCAGGAAAAGAAGATAAAGAAGAAACATCTAAATCTCCATAAAGAGATAAAGCTAAAGTACGAGGAATAGGAGTTGCTGACATCAATAATAAATCTACTTCATCTCCTTTAGAAGCAAGGAAATTACGTTGATTCACTCCAAAACGATGCTGTTCATCAATTATAGCTAAACCTAGATTATCATATATAACATCCTTAGAAAATAAAGCATGGGTGCCTATAAGAACATCAAGTTCTTTGTTTTTTATCTTTTCTTTGATACTCTTTTTTTCTTTTAATGATAACGATCCAACTAGTAATCCTACTTTGACGTTATAAGGTTCAAGCAACAATTTAGCATTTTCAAAATGTTGACGCGCTAAAGAATCGGTTGGAACCATCAACACTCCTTGCTTATTCCTTAATGAGTTAGCATATAAAGCGATGATAGCTACTAAGGTTTTTCCAGTTCCTACATCACCTTGTAAGAGACGATACATCAAAGCTTTGCTTTTCATATCACGAATTATTTCTCTTATTACTTCTTCTTGATCACTAGTTAAAGAATAAGGAAGATTAAAGATAAAATCATTAATTCTATATGAAGAGATCTCTATACTTTCTTTTTTTACGCTCTTTTTATTCGCTTCTCTAATTATTCTATTTTTAAGGCAGTATTCTAAACATTCTTCATATTTTAATGTTCTCTTTGAATAGATAATATCTTTTTCACTCAGAGGAAAATGAATTTTATTTAAAGCTTCTTCATGATTCATAAGATGATATTTATTCTTAATAAAAGAAGGAACAATATCAACAAATAAGCCTTTATAGCCTTGTAATGTCCTTTTTAACAAAGATGAATAGGAAGAAGGAGAAATTGTTTGAGGAATGTGATAAACGGCCTTAAAACGGTCTTTTTCTTCAAAGTCTCCTTTTTTAATACTAATAAAAGTTATCTCTTTTCGTCCTTCATTATATTGACCCACTAAAGAGTATTCATCATTTGTATTTAATATATTTTTCAAGTAGCGGTGATTAAACGCTTTGACAACGTAAAGATTACCTTTTATAGAACGGAAATAAAAGATGGTAATATCAACTGAAGATGTTTTTACATGGCGTGGTGAAGCATTTAATTTTCCTTTTATAACCACTCTTTTTTTATCGTAAAAAGATGTTTCATCATCATAAAAAAATTCTTCATAACGATATGGTAAATAATTAACTAAGGAAATAGAATCTTCAATCTCGATCTTCTTTAAACCTGAAATTAATTTATCTGATTTTGTTAATAACTTCATCTTCTATCATTCCTTTCTTTATTTAGTATATAAAATTATAGAAAAATCGAGTAGAGTAGAAGATAAATATTTTTCATATTTATTCTTCATCCCCTCT
>SAMEA3663025__coassemble_787_pt1 | contig 17744 bp, 16 predicted proteins | sample SAMEA3663025__metabat2_high_PE_042 | metagenome-assembled genome bin SAMEA3663025 (sample SAMEA3663025) | pig gut metagenome | biome: pig gut; feature: pig-associated habitat; material: faeces | place: France | collected 2012
TTGAATTTTATATTCTTTCTTACAGCTTATAATTAATTTGTGCGTTTATTCTGATAATAACTTTCTTTATCTTTAATTGTACACTTATTAAGTGTATAATTAATTCTAGGTGATTCAAGATGTCATATAAAGCATTATATAGAACATATCGACCTACTACTTTTGAAGAAGTCGCAGGTCAACAACATATAGTAAAAACATTATCAAATGCATTAAAGGAAAACAAAATAGCCCATGCATATCTTTTCTGTGGTCCAAGAGGAACTGGCAAAACCACTATGGCACGTTTATTTGCAAAAGCATTAAACTGTGAAGAAGGTTTTGGTCATCAATGTAATCATTGTCAAAATTGTATTACTATTGGTGAAGGTTCTCATCCTGATGTTATTGAAATTGATGCTGCTTCTAATCGTGGCATCGATGATATTAGAGATATTATTTCTAAAGTCAAATATTCTCCAATCAAAGGAAAATATAAAGTATATATTATCGACGAGGTTCACATGATGACTACTGAAGCTTTTAATGCTTTATTAAAAACTTTAGAAGAACCTCCTGCTCATGTTGTATTTATTCTAGCCACTACTGAACCACATAAATTAATGCCTACTATCTTATCTCGTGTACAAAGATATGATTTTACCAAGATTTCTCCTTCTGACTTAACTTCCAATCTAAAAAGAGTAATCGAAAAAGAGAAAATTGAAGTAGATGATGACGCTTTAGATTTAATAGTTTCTTTATCAGATGGAGGAGGAAGAGATTCCTTATCAATGCTTGATCAAGCGATTGCTTATGCGGGAAATAAACTTGAACTTCACCATGTACAAGAATTATTTGGCCTATCCACATTAGAAGAGAAGATGTCTTTAATTTATGCATTAGATAATAAAGATATTTTAGGATTTACCACTATATTCGATGAATTATGTGATCATGGAATCGATTTAAAAAGATTCACTATCGATTTGATTGATATTGTAAAGGATTTACTTATCTATAAGACGACAAACGATGCTTCGATACTAAAGGTTGTACCACGAGCAATTGCTCCACAAAGTCCAGTAACAAAAAATAAACTTCTTTATATGATCGATGTATTGATGGAGGCCTATGGACAATTTAGATATGTATCTAATATCAAATCTTTACTTGAAATTAGTTTTATAAAAATAGCTTCTTTTGATGAAGTGGTACCTTCTACTTCTCCTCAAATAGTTCAAAAAGTTGTAGAAAAAACTATAGAAAAAGTTGTGAAACCAACTCAAGAAACAGAAGTGAAAAATGAACTTCCAAAAGAACATATTCCTCAAAGAGAAGAAATTAAGAAAGAAGAAAAAACTATAGTAGAACCACCTGCCCCATCTATATCTTCCTTAACTTTCGATCCTAAAACTATTAATCCCCTTGTGGAAATGGATGGAACAAGTGTTGAATTTAGTGAAGATGATATAATCAATATTATGATTCAAGGTAGTAAAGCTGATAAAGTTGAGATACTAGAAGCATGGAACAAGTTAAACAACTATATATCTGTTCCAAAAATTGGTAACTATGTTTCCGTTTTAAGGAATTGTCAACCTCGAGTTGTGTGCAAGAACGCAATAATACTAGAAACATCATTTGCTAGTGTTGCTCGTAAAATCAATTTCAAAGAAAACCAAAAAGGAATTTCCAAAATCATAGAGATGATATGTGGTAAACAATTTATGGTATTAGCTTTAACTAGCCAAGAAGCTATTGAAAGAATTAAAAAGTTTTCTAATTTACGTCAAATAAATCGTCTCCCTGAACCTAGAGCTATTTATTTTGACTTTACTTATAACGAAAAACCAAAACCAAAAACAGCAACTCAAATGTTTTTAGATGAATTACAAAATAAGGAGAAATAAAACATGGATATGAATGCACTTATGCGTCAAGCTCAAGCGATGCAAAGACAAATGATGAAAGCACAAAGAGAACTAGAAGCAAAATTATTTGAATTAGATTCTAGCGGTGGAGCTATCCACATTTCCATCTATGGAAGTAAGAAATTAGAATCTATCACTATCGACAAAGATGCTATTGACCCTGAAGATAAAGAAATGTTAGAAACTATGATCAAAGTAGCAATAAATGAAGCTCTTGATATGATTGATAAAGAAGTAGAAAAAATTCAAGCTAAGTTCACAGGTGGCATGAAGATGCCTTTCTAATATGGCTGAAATACAAACGATTAATCTGCTCATAGAATCACTTAGAAAATTACCAGGCGTAGGCGTTAAATCCGCTGAAAGAATGGCATATCAAATCTTAGATATGAAAGAAGAATATGTTCGCCAATTTATCTCTTCTTTAGATGGTGTCATTAATCGCATTGGAAAATGCCCTATATGTGGTTCTTATACGGAGGACAACATTTGTCCTTTTTGTAACGATGAAACACGTGAACAAAATACTATCATTGTCGTCTCATCTTATAAAGATGCCTTAGCTATTGAAAAATTAAAATCTTTCCGTGGTAAATATCATATTCTAAACGGTTCTTTATCACCTACAAAAGGAATTGGTATTAAAGATATTAATATTGATTCTTTATTAAAACGCGTCTCTTCACCTGAAGTTAAAGAAGTTGTCTTAGCTACTAATCCGACAATTGATGGAGAAACCACTGCTTTATATATATCAAAATTATTAGAAAATTACCCACTTGTTGTCACGCGTCTAGCTTATGGCTTACCAATGGGAGGTCAGCTTGACTATTGTGACGAATTAACATTAAGTCGAGCTCTAGAAGGTAGACTTAAAATGAGAAAGGAATAATTATGCTTTTTATTACATTTGAAGGACCTGAAGGGAGTGGAAAATCTTCCGTTATTAAAGAGATAACTTCTCGCCTACAAAACGATGGATATCAAGTTGTTTTAACTCGTGAACCAGGAGGTACTCCAATTTCTGAACAAATTAGAAACGTCATATTAGATTCTAAAAACACTATGATGGATGCGCGTACCGAAGCTCTTCTTTATGCAGCTTCTAGACGTCAACATCTTGTAGAAAAGATATGGCCTTCCCTCAAAGAAGGTAAGATTGTTATCTGCGATCGTTACTTAGATTCTTCATTAGCTTATCAAGGATATGCTCGCGGATTAGGTGTTGAAGAAATACTTAAAGTCAATTCATACGCTACTGAAGGAACTTTCCCTGATTTAACTTTACTTCTTGATTTAGATCCCCAAGTCGGACTAGATCGTATAGCAAGTAATTCAGGAAGAGAAGTAAATCGTTTAGATAAAGAAAAACTATCTTTCCATCTTCTTGTAAGAGAAGGTTATTTAAAATTAAGCGAAAGATATAAAGATCGTTACCAAGTAATCGATGCTTCTTCTCCTCTTGAAAAAGTGATTGAAGACACTTACGCGGCAATCAAAAAAAGATTAGGTAAATAAAATTTATGAAATATGATGAGTATTTAGAAAAATATCAACCATTTATATATAACACTTTTATCAATTCACTAAAATTCAATAAAGTATCACAAGCATATTTGATAAAAGGAAGTGATGGTACTCCTACACTAGATATTGCTCTTTTTTTAGCAAAAACATTAATCTGTGAGGAACCATCTCCTTTAGCGTGCTCATCATGTTTAAATTGCATTCGTTTTGAAGAGGGCAACTACGCTGATTTTATGTTGATTGATGGTAGTAAAAACACTATCAAGGTAGGAGATATAGAAAATCTTCAAAAATTTCTTGCTTCTTCTTCACTCGAAAAACAAGGAAAAAAAATTTATATTATCAATCGCCTTGAAAATGCTAATAAAGAAGCGGTTAATGCTTTATTAAAAACATTAGAGGAACCCTCTTCTTCAGTATATGCTTTTATTACCACTCAAAATGAAGCTAAAATATTACCTACAGTTATTTCTCGTTGCCAAATATTATCACTTCTTCCTATCAATAAATCTATCGTCAAACAAAACGCAATTAATGAAGGGGTTTTATTAGAAGATGCCGATATTCTTTCTTATTTTTATTGTGACGTAGAAGTAATAAAGCAAAAAAGTGAAGAAGAAAACTATAAAGAACAAAAGAAACTTTTATACGAAACTTTAAACGCGTTAACTATATCTAGTGAAGAAGCTATTTATTATGCGCAAACTAATCTTATAAAAAACATAAAAACAAAAGAAGATGCACGCTTGTATATCGACCTTTTAAGCATTGCTTTTAAAGATATACTTCATATACAAAATAATCAACCTCTAGTTCTAGAAGGAGCCAAAGAACAAATTGATACTTTATCTAAAAAGTATAAAAATATCTCAGAAATTTATCTAGAAATTATGCTAAGTCGAGGACAAATAGAAGATAATGTCAATTTATCTTTGTTATTACAACACATCTTCATTTATATTAGAAAAGAAGGAGGATCCACTTATGGAAGAAATTAAAATCTATAACGATGGAGAAGAAGAAACTCGTGAAGTCGTAAAAATTAAGGCAAATTTAATCAATATTCTAGTATACGCAATGAAAAAAGCTTTTTTCTTTACCACCGAAGATACTTCACTAAAAAGTGGTGATAAAGTAATCGTGGAAACTACACGTGGTTTAGAACTAGGTGAAGTTATTTCTTCATACGAAGAAAAAGAAATTCTTTCATGTGATGAATTCCCAAAATTTGTAAAATTAGCTACTCAACAAGATTTATTTGCTTATGATGTTCTAAAGAAAAAAGGAGAGGAAGCTATAAAACAAACTCAAGAAGAAGCACGCAAACTTAATCTTGATATGACTATCATTTCCGCGGATTATACTATCGATGCCTCCAAGATAATTATTTGTTATCTATCAGAAACACGTGTTGACTTTAGAGAATTATTAAAGAATCTTGCTTCCATTTTCCATAGTAGAATTGAGCTACGTCAAATCGGCACCCGCGACAAAGCAAAAATGATCGGTGGTATTGGAATATGTGGCTTAAAATTATGCTGTTCCACTTTCTTAAATGAATTTGATGGAATTTCTATCACAATGGCTAAAAATCAAATGTTAGCTCTTAATATTCCTAAGTTATCCGGTCACTGTGGAAAACTTATCTGTTGTTTAAAATTTGAAAATGAAGCTTATTTAGACGCACAAAAGGATTTACCTCGTGTCGGATTACGAGTTAGATACAATGATGAAGTATACAAAATCACTTCCATGAATGTTATAACTCGTATGATTCGTTTAGAGACCAAAGAAAATGTTATCAATGTTCCTTATGATGAGATAAAAGATAAAGTCCTTCCAAAAGATTATGCTGCTAATCAACAAGCTTTAGCTCAAAAGAAGAAAAAAGAACAACTTCAAGAAGAGAATACTGCTTCTAATAACATTAAGGTAGAAGAACCTATAAAAGAAGAAATTTCTTCCCAAGCTCTAGATAATCAAAACAATAGAAGAAATAACTTTAAGCGTAGAAATAATAATTATCAAGGAAAGAAACAAAATGAAAAGAATTAAATCATTTGAACAAGATACCCTTCTTTATGTTATATCTACTCCTATTGGCAATTTAAAAGAATTTTCTCCACGGGCGATTGAATGTATTAAAGAATGCGATTTTATAGCTAGTGAAGATACGCGCACTACTTCACTACTATTATCTAAATTTAATATTAGTAAACCTTCTATTTCTTATCACGAACATAACGAGCAAGAAGCTTCAAGTAAAATAATTGCTCTTCTAAAAGAAGGCAAAAAGATAGGATTAACTTCTGATGCTGGATATCCTGGTATTTCAGATCCTGGTTCTATTTTAATAAAACACTGCATCGAAGAAGATATTCCTATAGCGGTAGTAAATGGCTCTAATGCCTTTATTCCCGCGCTAGTGGGTTCAGGACTAGATACATCACATTTCTACTTTCATGGATTTCTTCCCTCTAAAGAAAGCGCTAGAAAAAAAGAACTAGAAGAAATAAAAAACAAAAAAGAAACTCTAATTTTCTATGAATCCCCTCATCGTATTAAAGAAACATTAGTAAATATGTTTTCTATCTTAGGAAATAGATTAGTATCTATCGCTCGAGAAATCACTAAACTTCATGAGGAATATATTCGTGGCACCTTAGAAGAACTACTTAATCTTGATCCAGCTTCTTTAAAGGGAGAAATGGTTATAGTAGTAGAAGGAAATAAAGAAATTAAAATTCTAAGCGAAGAAGATATCATCGCTATATTAAAAGAAGAGATTGCTGCTGGAAAATCAAAAAAAGATGCAATTAAAGAAGTAGTGGAACAATATTCTTTAAAAAAGAATTATGTATATCTTTTAGCAAGTAAACTATAAAAAGAAAGCTGTAATAAATAGATTCACCTGTCTATTCATTGCAGCTTTTATAATTCTATGCATGGTTCGATAATGGTTTTATTTAATTTATTACCCTCTTTATCAATATAATAAGCGCTTCCTCCTAAAGAAGAATAAGATGATTCAATTCTTCCATCTAAGATTTTCACCATCGCATTATCTTCAATTCCTAGTGCGTGTATATATGAAGAAGAAAGAATCATATTATCAAAGTCCGTTTTTCTTTGATTGTAATGAGGAGAAATTAAGCCTTTAAATATACCAAGTCCTTTTGCTAAAGCATAAGGACCTTCGTTATTATCTTTGACCGAATCAGTATAGATATCTTCAAAAAATAATATTGCACCAGCAGAAAGACCGGCAATGACTACTCCTCTTTGATATGCATCGATAAGAAAATCTAATACACCTATTCTTTTAAGTTCATCTCTTAAGAAGATAGTATCGCCTCCTCCTATATATATAAGATCAGCTTTAAGAAATTTTTGTTTGATTTTTTCTAAATCAATCTCTCTTCCACAAGTTAATACAACATCAGTTTTAAGATTAAAAATGCCAGTATAAACTTTATGAAAAGTGTTGTAATAAGGCATGTGATCGTGACTAGCAGTAGGGATGAATAAAGCATAGGGACGTTTATCCCCTGCATGAAGAGTAGCCTCCTCCGCAAGTATAGTATCAAGTTTAAGCGTGGTTCTTTCTTTTAATTCACCTCCGCCAATGGAATAAAATTTTTTCATTTATAATCACTTCCTTACAAAATCATCAACATTATCAATAATCTTCTCTTCTAGATCAACTAGTGAATAAGAATCTTCATAAAGGATGGTATTTTCCATCATTATCTTCATATCAAGAGAAACGAGTGCTAAGGCTAATTGCTTTTCATTACAATATAAAGATAATACATTTTTACTCATTAAGAATAAACGTATAAATAAGGCTGGTTTTTTGTCTCTATCGTAGCCAATCTCTACAATATAAGACATTATTTTCTCTTTAATAAAGATATTTTTTCTTAATTCCTTTTCAAAATTTCCTTCTAGCACATCATCTGTAAAAGATATAAACATGGAATTTTTTGATTTAGAAATTTCTTGTAAAAACTTTTTTCTATTTTTTTCATCCTTAGAAATAATAAATGATAATCTTATTGATTTATATATAAATAAAATAAAGAATAAGGAGGCGATAATAAGTAAAATAGAGGCACTTATAAATTTAACATTATTATCTTTATATTTTAAAAGAAGATACAAAGAAAACATCATAAAAATAAATGAGATGACACTATAATTTATCATTTTACTTCTTTTTATCTTCATATAACAAATATCCTTTCTTTTGTAGTATTATATACAATTTTATCTACATAGAGTAGAAAAAGATGTCGAAATGACACCTTTTATACGTTAATTTAGTTTTAAGCTCTCTTTAATAAACTTTTTGTCATACCCTATTAATTCTAAAGCAATATATAAAGAACTAAAAAGAGCAATGCCTATACTTAAGCCTTTCATACCCAGAGATAATCCTGGCGTATAATAGTAAAGAGAATAATGAATCTTTCCAGAAGGAGCAACAAAAGAAATAAATCCCCCTGTAGCACAATACATGGTATTATCATATTCCTTGCCATTCTCATCTGTTATTTTTAAATGCCATCCTTCATCATATGGAACTTGAAGAACAATCATTCTTTCTTTATCATACGAAGTATCAAAAGACATCTTATCAGAAGTTTTCTTAATGTTTTCAAATGCGTATTTCTTTAATTCATTAATGCGAGCTTGATATGTATCATAATATTCATAAGTAACAGTAGGAAGCACTAAATAATTAGAAGGTTTTAAAGTATCATAGACTCTTATTTCAATCTTTTTAACTTCTTCTTGCACATAGAAGCCACGTTCATATTTATAATCATAAGTTTTATCATACCAATGAATCATATGACGATCTTGTGTTAATATTTTATCATCTTCGCCATATAGAATAATATTTAAGTTTTCCCCCATTCTTGCTCTAACGCTAACGAATGCGCCTCCTCTAGAACTTGCTTCAGGAGCAATAGGAGACAAACTAGTAGGTATAACTTCTAAATAGGAATTCCATAATAGACCTTTGGTATTATCCTCACTATAATACAAATAATCATCACCATAATGGTTTTCTTTATTTTCATCATAAAAGTCATAAACAGAACCATCTTTTTGTCTAAAGCCATTGAATCCATTTTGTTTCTCATTCCATACTGCTTGATAAACTCGAACATTATTTGCATTAATTTTTGGAACAGTTAAGCCACTTAAGGAAGGACCTAATGCATCACTTGCATAATAATAATAATTAAAAGAAGGATATTTTTCTTTTAAATAATTATAATCTTCTTCTTTAAATGTAGCTCCGGTTAAATATAGAATCTCATTCTTTTCTGTCGCCCCATTATAAGAACGGTAAGAAGAGTCCATAACGGTTGTTTGATAGATTCGATCAAAACTGAATCCTAGTTCAATATGATTGTCATTGCGGTAAACTGTTTTACCATTTGTTTCCATAATCTTAGTATATCCAAATGGAACATTGGTGTCATTACTAGGAAGAATATAATACTTAATTCCTAAGAACTCGTCTAAATTAGCTCTTTTTTCGTGCACACCCATCGACCATCCAGATGAACCATAAGTAACATGTGACCACGATAAGAAACTATTTAAATTATAATTGTACACCGAATGGAAAGTACCAATACCATTATAACCTTCCACCATACCTAAATTATTGCCATCACGATCTGCGGTTTTAGAAAAAATTCGATAGAAACTATCATCTTCTTTCTTTAATTTATTTACAATGCTAGTCTCTTCTTTAACTGATGAAGGTCCTCCATACAATGTAGAATAACTATGAGTACCATGATACTCTAGTAAGAACGAACAAAGAACAACCGCTTCAATACCAATCATATAACGAATTGTTTCTTGTATATCTTTCTTTTTAAGTTGCACTCTTATAATCACGTAGCAAACTACCGTCCAAATAATCATCGCAATAGCGCCTGATTTATTATCTTCTGGCATAGGCGAAGTATTAAGTGTTCCTCCTACTTTTAAGCAATAAGATAGTAAAGCTATTTGAATGATTACAGTTATTACCATAGATATATCGAGTGTCCATGGTTCAATTTTATCTAAATCATCCATTGTTTTAGCTTCGTAAATACAAAGGGCCGCTACAATAAAGATTTCCCATCTTCCATAAGCAACAGAAGTAAATCCTGAAAAACAATAATATGCAAAAGGTGTGAATAAAAGAATTAGTATTCCACCTAATGCCACAAGGTGAGATATCTTCTTTTCTTTAATTGATTTTATAATAGAAGGAATAAAGAATAGTAATAAAGGACAATAGATATACAAAGAAGATAAGGTATTATCATATCCTGTATTAACCCAAAGAAGATGTGAGTAACAAGAAATTGTTGGGAAAAAGAAAGTCGTTAATGGATAAAGAAGATTCTTTATTCTTACATCTTTATTCCATACAAATAGAGCGTTAAATACATCTTTAAAGTTTTTTAATATATCAGTTAACTTAAATGATTTAAAACTAGACAATAAAGCCTTCAGCACATTTTGTAAATTTGATAAGTAAGTCGCGGATTGAACACGCGAATTAGTTTGTACTGAAATAAAAGCAGGAACTAAAATGATGCTAGACATAATAATAGCTATTGCAAAAGATGCTACACCTTGTCCCATCACTTCTAGTTTTTCTCTTTTTGTATATGTTGGCAAATATTGAAAAAAACGAAATAGCGCATAGATAACACCACAGAAACAGAAAGAAATAAAGAAGAAAAAGTTAGTTAAGGCAGTGATAAATAGAGCTAATATTAAATAGGTTGGTTTTCTTTCTCTAATAATTTTTTCAATACCTATTAACATAACAGGCATTAAAACAGCAATTTCTAAAAAGTGATTAAACCAAAAATAGAAGAAAGCCCATCCTGAAAATGCGTACGCTGTTGCAACCATTTTGGACGTCTCTTTTTTTACTTTAAATATATCTAATAGTTTCTTCATAAATAAACCAGCAAGAACAAGTTTAGTAATCATTAAGAAAGCTTGAACTTGTGGAACTAAACTACGAGGAAATAATAAGGTTGGTAAAAAGAAAATATTAAATAAATAATAGAAGGAATTAGCACCTATATTATTTACACCTAGCATTCCAGATTCATCCCATAAAGGGAATGAACCAGTCTTAAGTGCGGTCCACCAATCATCATAACCATTATAGTAAAAAGGGATTTCTTGTAATACAAAGTCACCTGAAAAAGGAATAGTTAATGAATTATTAATTAAGGTGTATCCTACCATTAAGATAGCAACAAGATATAAAAATAAAACAAAAGATACATCTTTGTAATTATAAAACTTTAGAAAATATTTTTTAACTACTCCTAAATGCTTATCAGTCCATAGAGAGAATGCATTTTTTAGGTTTTTTATCTTTTCTACGATTTTATCCATAATCTCCCTAGTACTATATATTCAACCTATATATAGCACGCTCTCCTTTCTATAAATAAGTTTGTTAATGTATTAATTTTCAATTGAAGACGCTGCAGATTAAAATATAATCTTAGCGCTAGATTTATCTATCTCTTTTACTTGTGATACGTTTCTCCGCTCATAATTTTAAAAGCGCGGTATATTTGCTCCAATATTATAATTCGAGTCATTTGATGAGTGAACGTCATTTCCGACAATTTCAATTTAAAGTTAGCTCTTTCTCTAACTTCATTAGATAATCCTAATGATCCTCCGATAACAAAAGTAATATTACCTTTTCCTAAAGATATAAGTTCATCCATCTTATTAGCAAAACTAGTAGATGACATCTCCTTGCCATGCAAATCTAGTAAAAAAACATATTCATTAGGCTTAATAGCTTTTAATAAATTCTCTCCTTCTTTTATAAGGATAATCTCTTCTTCTTTTGTAGAAGCATTTTCTTTAATTTTCATCTCTTCTACTTCACAAATAGTAACACTGGCGTAGCGGCTTAGTCTCTTGACATATTCACTTACTTCTTCTTTATGAAATTTTTCTTTTAACTTGCCTACCGCTACAAGCTTGATATTAATCATATTTATACCCTTTCATAATCAAGAGTACCACCAGAAACAGTATTTACTTGGGAAGCACAGCGAACAAGAATATTATCTAATTTTACATGCTTATCAAAAAATACTTTAGTGAGTTCTTCAAGCGCTAGCTCTTCAGTATTTGCTTCTTCCGATAAATGCGCTAAAACGATCTCTTTTGTTTTAGGGCCTACAAAAGAGGCAAGATATGAAGCAGCATCGATATTAGACAAATGTCCTTTATCTCCAATAATTCTATCAATCAAATTACGAGGACGAGGTAAAGTTAATTCCTTTCTCACATTATGGTTACTCTCGAATATATAGTAAGTCGCGTCACAAACAAGTTCGCAAACGCGATCATAAACATATCCCGTGTCAGTAATATATACTAAGGTTTCCTCTTCATCTTTAATGATGAAACCAAGAGACCCAGGAGCATCGTGTGAAGTAGGTACACATTGTACTTCAAAACCTCCGATTGTATATGTTTGATAAGGAATCAATTGATTTGTAATAGGAACATTGTATGTCGTTGTGCTGCAATAAATATTTTCTCTATCAAAAGAAGACTCTATTCCAGAAATATGATCCGAATGATTGTGAGTAACAAGCAGGGCACTAATTTCGTCAAGAGAAGATCCTACTTCACTAAGCTTTTTTTTAAGTTTTCGATTAGATATACCACAATCAATAATAATTGATCTTCCCTTAGAAGTGATTAAAGTACAATTCCCCTTTGATCCTGATTCAAAAACATGGAATCTCATTACATATCCTCCAATCCAGGACTAACTTTACTCTCAACAAATTTACCAATATTCTTATAGAATGATAAATTTACTTGACCAACTTTACCATTTCTGTTTTTAGCAATATATAAAATCGTTTCCGAATAATCGCCAAATGGTTCATCGCTTGGTTGATTAACAACCTCTTTATTTGCTGATTGATTTTGATAATCTTTACGATATATGAAAATAACTTGGTCAGCATCTTGTTCAATGGAACCAGAATCACGTAAATCTGATAATTTTGGTGTATGATCCGTTCTATTTTCAGAAGCACGAGATAATTGACATAGACATACAATAGGAACTTCTAATTCTCTTGCTAAGGCTTTTAAAGAACGAGATATTTCTGCGACTTCCTGTTGACGTGAAGCATCATCTTTACCCACTCTACTTGTAGTAATTAAACCTAAATAGTCAATAAAAATACAACATAAATCTGGATGGGCCGCTTTTAATTTTTGTGCTTTGGTTCTAATGTCTGATAGTTTTGCTGCTGAAGTATCATCGATATAAATTTGTGTTTTCTTAATATCATTAACTCCTTCATCAAGAGCAATCCAATCACCATCTGTCAAATTACCTGTAGCTAAATTCATGGAGTTTACTTGTGAACGAGTAGCGAGCAATCTAGTTACAATTGCATCTGCCGCCATTTCCAAAGAAAAATAAGCTACTGGTTTACCAGTTTCTTTTGCCGCAGAATAAGCAAAGGAAATAGATAATGCTGTTTTACCAACAGAAGGACGAGCCGCAAGAATAATCAATGCTCCCTTTTGCCATCCTTGAGTATATTTGTCTAATGTTTCAAATCCAGTAGGAACACCAGTACAATATTTACCTTCTCCATGCGTTTTAATTAGTCTAATTTTGTTTGTTACTTCGTCTACAACTTCACCAGTTGTCTTAAAAGAGCCAATTCTTCGCGCGGTAGTAATCTCTAAAATTTTCTTTTCGCATTCTGCAATATAATGGGAAACATCCTCAAATTCTTTATCAGCAAAACCATTTATACAGTTTTGCATCGTTTTAATAAAACGTCTTGATAAAGATAAATCTTTGACGATATCTCTATGGTGCATTGCAACTCTGTCACCAATATATAATTCTTGAACTTCATAAAGATATTCAACTCCTCCAGAAGCATCTAGAACTTTCATATTGGCATCAAGTTCATTAACAATAGAAGAAATATCAACTGAAATTCCTTTATTAAATAAATTGTAGATTGCTTTAAAAATATGACGATGATTTACATTTTTTTCATAAAAATCTTCTTCATCTAATGTATTTAAAATATCGGTGCGAGCTGAAGAAGAAGCAATCATTGCCCCAATGACTGCTTTTTCAGCTTCGTCATTATGTGGTAAGTCTTTTGTTGTTGCCATAATAATACCACCTATTTCTTTTCTGTAATATGAACTCTAATTTGACCAAAGACACCTTTGAATATTTCAATCTTCAAATTTGTATAACCAAATGCATTTGCAGGATATTTATCAACAAACTTTCTTTTGTCTAAAGAAATATCGTATTTGTCTTTTAATTCTTGAATGATTTGTTTTTGAGAGATAGTACCAAACATTCTTCCATCTTTGCTTGAAGGAGCTTCAAATTCAAGGACGATGCTTTCTAGTTTTTTTGCTATTACTTTAGCTTCTTCTTGTTGTTGTAAAAAAGCTTCTTTAGCTTCTTCGATTTGTTTATCTCTTATCTCAACGCTTTTTTCTGTATATTTAACCGCTAGTTTTTTAGCGATTAAAAAGTTTGTTGCATATCCATCAGCAACTTCAACGATTTGGTCTTTCTTGCCAACTTTCTTAACGTCTTGTAATAAAATGACTTTCATAAATATACCTCAATTCTATTTTGTTTCTTCTTGAACTCTTGCTTCATTCAAATATAGGTCAAGAGTAACTTTTAATGTAGATATTACTTCATCTACCGTTCTATTTTCAATTTGTGCTGCAGCCGCATTGAAGTGACCGCCTCCACCCATCTTTTCCATAAGTAATTGCACGTTAATTGTTCCATCGCTTCGCGCTGAAACACCAACTTTTTTAGCTTCGGTTTTTCCTACAACAAAGCATGCATTAATACCTTTAATTTGTAAAGTTTCTTGCGCGCACATCGCAAGCATTGTTCTATCGATAGGGTCTTCCTCATCAGCCTTACAAACAACTATGCCATAGTAAGGAGTAAAGGAATTTGACATAATTCTAACTTTTAATGCATATTCTTCATATTCTTCTTTTAAGAAATCATCACTTACTGCATTATCAGCACCAAATTCTTTTAAAATAATAGATGCATCATAAGTTCTAGGGCCAGTTTTAGAACGATAATAATTAGTATCAAGCAAAATACCTGCGAGCATAATACATGCTGTTTTAGATGATAATTTCTTTGGTTTATCGTTATATCTAACAAGTTCTGCAACAAGTTCAGAAGCAGAAGAAGCGGCTGGTTCAATATATGACAAAACTGGATGTTCTGGGAATTCTTCACCTCTTCTATGGTGATCGATAATAGCGATCTTATTAGCCATTTCCACAAGCTTTGGAGCTAAAGTAAATGAAGGGCGAGAAACGTCAGTGATGATAACTAAAGAATTGTTATCAATAGTTTCTAAAGCTGTTTTTGGTGACACTGTCATCTCTTTAATTTCATCACGGGTAAACATTTCCTTAAAAGCATTCTTTGCTTTTTGTTCGTATAGTTTATCGTCATAAATAATATGTACTTCTTTTTTACATTGTTGCACGAATTCATATAATCCAAGTGAAGAGCCAATCGCATCTAAATCAGCATCACGATGTCCCATAATAAAGACGGATGAAGAATCGACAATTTGAGCTTGAAGTGATTGAGATAACACTCTAGCACGAACTCTATTTCTTTTAGATTTCGCTTCTGACTTTCCTCCATAATATTGAAGAGCTTCTCCATATTGAGAAACAACCACTTGGTCACCACCTCTTGATAAAGCAACATCCAAAGCAGAAGTCGCAAGATCATAAAGTTTATTAATATCGGTGACACCAAAAGCAATACCTATTGATAAAGTTGGAGCATATTCAGTTGATTTAATCTCTTCTCTTACCTCTTCAAGAATATAGAACTTATCTTTAAACATAAGATCATATTTTTCTCTAGTTGTAACCATCAAATATGAATCAGAACGATATTTTTTAATTAATATGTCATATTTCTTGGCATAATTAACAATATTCTTTTGTACTGATGCAATAATATCATTGGAATAAACTTCATCAAATAAGTTCATCGCATCTTGATAATTATCGATAGAAATCAAACCGATAACTGGTGAATTCAAATAAGAGAAATCCACGACCGCATCATAAGAGGTCACATCTTTAAAAATAAATAAGTTTGCTTCTTTAATTAGTTTTACTTGATAAATTCTATTATCGATTTTTACTTTGGTATTTTCTGCGCCTGTTTTTAAAGTTTCAAGTTCTGGTTTCCAAGAATAAATATCTTTATCGATAATTTGAGCACTGATGAAATCAAAACGTTCATTAGCCCAAACAACAAAGTTTTCATTATCAACAATGATTAAACCAATTTGAGCAAAATTATAAACTTCTTGAATATCATCACCTATAATTTCTGTTGCGGTCAAATCATTTTTCTTACGTGCTTGAGCAATCTTTTTAAGGGATGTAAAACAAAAGAAAATATCAAATGTAACAAATAATGCACAGATGACAATTATTCCTTCCACTAAAAAAGTGCCATCTAATTGTAAATAAATATAGAGTAAAGCTAAAACTACAATCTCAAAAGCAAATATTAATCCTGTAGCTACCATCAACTTATAAATCATTTTTTGCATAGGGATCACCTCTTATTGTTTATTATACTATATAAATTTTATTTTATATAGTAAATAAAAAAAGAAACTCTAACTCTTGTATTAATACAAAAAGTTACAAGTTTCTAGAATCAAAACCTTCATTTATTTTTAAAAAATGCAACCCCGATTGCTCCAGGTCCTATATGAGTGCCAATTGTTGGTCCAATTTGTGATACGTATAACTTTCTATCACCGTATAAATCTTGTGAATCTTTAATATATTTATCAAGCATCTCATGTGATAAACCAGTATATGCAAGTTCGTCAAGGATAAATTAAAAAATAAAAGACTGCCTTAGAAGACAATCTATTCATATTTCCCTAAGCGATTACATTCTTGGCATAGGAATTCACTAATCTCATCTTTTGACCAGCCTTTACTAACTAGCTCACTATACTTTATAGGCTTAGCAACAATAAAACGATGTTTCTTTTTTTGGTAATACATGGTATAAATAGGCAAATCCATACCCTCCCTTAATGCTTTCGCCGCTAGTGTGGTAAAGCCAGCATTAAATTTAGGTAGTTCATCTTGATACCCATTTGAAGAATCTTCTGGAAAAATAATGATACTTTCATTCTTTTTTAATACATCAATGCTTTGTTTTATAGAAGCCATAAAACGAAAATCTTGATAAGTAGGAATAATATCTAATCCAGCATAAATATATGCAGTAAAAGGAGTACCTAAGAAACCAACAATCTTGCATGGTAATTTCTTTTTCCATCTTTTTCTAACTGGAAAGAACACATTTTGTAAATATCTACACATGCTTCTCCATCCTTCTGTCATTTCGTGGACTCCCCAAAAACGGAAATTATAAGGAAAATAATATTCTATAGTTAAAGGGCATTTTGTTCCAACATGATTGCATAGAATAAGAGATTGTTCACAAAATTCCTCACCTTCAAATATCCATTTAGGTTTTTTCTTTGTTAATTTCACAATACTAGTAGATATTCTCCACCATAATTTTCTATTCCTTTTTTGTTTTCTTTTTTTCATCTTAACCACCTAAATATATACTTTATTATAAATATTTTACAAAAAATTTACGATAATGAAAATAGAATTTTTTTACACTTCTTTTCGCTACTAATATAAGGAAAAAATAATGCAATTACAATAAATATACGATTTACCTACACATTCTATAATCTGTTTATAGAAAATAACATAATTTATTAGAATTAGCGCTTATTATCATTATGCAATGTCCTCTTTTTCAATATAAAACAATTTAATTGTGTCCTCTTTTTCAAACACAATTAATCTTTTTATGACTTAAAATGCAAAAAAAGACCGCTCTTTTGAACGATCTTATATAATCTCTTATACGAATGATAATAAAGCCATGTGCCTAGCACATTTAATAGTTTTTATACAAACATTATCATATATATTGGAAAACTATATAATTCATTTTCCTTTGTACAAATATTTTGGTTTGTAAAAATATAACCTTTGTTTAATTTATAATTTCCTTCTTTATTAACCAACTTAGGAATTGCTCTATACTCCTGACTACTCCCACGGGCAAGCCCGTGGGGTTCTGATTACCAAGTGTAGCTTGTA
>SAMEA3663025__coassemble_796_pt1 | contig 17626 bp, 14 predicted proteins | sample SAMEA3663025__metabat2_high_PE_042 | metagenome-assembled genome bin SAMEA3663025 (sample SAMEA3663025) | pig gut metagenome | biome: pig gut; feature: pig-associated habitat; material: faeces | place: France | collected 2012
TTTTTTCATACTTTCTTTTCTGCCCCCCATATAAAAAAATATTAGATAAATAATACTTACTTTTTATCTACCTATATATAGACTTATTACTCATACTTACCTACTACAACACACACTAGCAGCTACCTACTATCTCATGCTTCTATCTACTCTATCTCACGCCTATTTATATATATAATATATAACTTCCTCAAAAACTCTCTTCTCACACCTTACTGACCGCCCGCCGAACCAACCGCACACGCAGCTACTTTCAGACCATGTAGCCACACGCCCATAAACAATCCAAACAAGCTCCATGTCGCACAGAATCGACCAGCTTAAGCAAATGTCTGCCTGCTCTCAAAACTGTTCTCCACGCGCCCCGTTTTCAAGCTACTCAAAATAGCTGAAGTTGGGGGTTCACGAAAACTTCAAAACACGACATAATATTGATGAAGCAATTTGTGCAAAACAGGATAAATGGCTTTAGATAACGACATAAATGTTGTAGTTGTACAAACTCAATTAGTGGTAAGTATCTAAATTCGTCCAATGGAAATAAAACCCAACAGATCTACTGTACTAGTATTATCTGAAACAAATCTTTATAACCTTTGTAGGCAGACATTTCATTTTGCTTCTATGAAGCGAATTAATAATTGAATTTAGGGAACGAAATATCTATAATAAAATTGAAATGTTCCCTAAGGAGGATATTAAATGGAAAATACAGTTGCCCAAATTCAAGAATTATTAAATAGGCGCGCGGAATTACAAGCCCGTTTAAATCTTTTGCCATACGATGGAACGCCAGAAATAAAAATTATATCAGAAAAAAAATACCTATATGTCCGCAAAAGAGAATTAGATAAAGTTAAATCTACTTATGTTGGCGAATATAGTGAAGAACTATATAACACTTTATTAAGAAATAATGTTGAAGCTAAATCTCTTCGCAAGGAAATTAGGAAGCTTGAAAAACAATTAGCGGTACTTGGTTATAAAGAAGGGGAATTATCAGATAGAGTCGTTCTTAATCTAGATTTTGCTCGCATTAATATGAAGAAGATTATTTATGATCAAGTTGTATTAGAAGGAGTTGGAACCACTTTTCCCGATACAGAAGCAATTATTGATAACGGAATTGTTAAAAATACAAAAGCTGAAGATGTTCAAAAAATCATTAATTTAAAACACGCGTGGCAATTTATTTTAGACAAAGATGTCATCCAATTACCAAGCGATTATTATTTGGCCTCCTATATTGCTAGATTAGTTAATGAAGGATTATTAGCTATTCAAGATGGAGGAAGAATTAGAGGGGTACCAGTCACCATTGGAGGTTCATCATACATCCCTCCAATTCTTTTTGAAGATAAAGTTAAACAAGATATTAAGGATTTGTTATCCTCAAGTTTGGATGATATTGATAAAGCTATTGAGCTATGTTTATATGTCATGAAGACTCAAATCTATAATGATGGTAACAAAAGAACTGCGATAGTCTATGCGAATCATTATCTTATCTCTAAAGGCCAAGGGCTCTTAGTTATCGACTATAACAAAGTAGACAACTTTAAAAAGCATCTAGTTAATTATTATGAGGATAAGGATTTAACTTCTATTAAGTCGTTCTTAAAAGAATGTTGGATGAAATTCTAATAATTACGAAAAATATTTATTATTGCTTTTTTATTTTCGAGAGCGCGCGAAAGCTTCAAAACACGACATAATATTGTTGGGCGAACTTAGACAATTCTCGTACATTGGAGTTAGACGATGACATAAATGTTGTAGTTGTCTAAATTCAAATAGTGATGACACTCCAACGTGCTTTAGCCGTTGTAGTGTCAGTAGCATTCCTATTTTTATAGAGAATAAGAGCAATGTATTGCTTTTTTTTGATACATCGGTTACACTAATAATGAAAAAGGTGATACAAATGAATCAAAGCTATAGCACGATTGAAAGGATGTTGGAGACTGGCGATGGATGTATATCTAGAAAAGCCGCTATCGCAAACGGGGTGGCTCCGGCATCATTTGCAAGGTACGTCCAATCTCATGGACTCATTAAAATAAGGCGCGGCGTGTACACGAAGGAGATAGGAGTAATCGATGACCTTTTCCAACTTCAAATAAGGTATCCAAAGATAGTGTATTCTGGCATAACGGCTCTTTATCTCTTAGGACTGACCGATAGGATTCCTGAGTTGGTTGAGTTTTCGATTCCAAAGGGCAGTCGGGTGAGAAAAGAAAACGTCGGGTTTAACGCCATCTGCCACATTGAGAATAATATCAAGATCTTTGAACTGGGGAATACTAATGTCGAGACTATGTTTGGAAATATCGTAATATGTTTCTCTAAAGAGAAGATGGTCGTTGAAATGATTAGGAAAAGGAATGATTATGATTCCGAGTTGTTTTTGAAGGCAGTGAAGTCATTCTTGAAGGGAAAGGACAAAGACCTGGATTTTCTTTTTCGATACGCAAGAATGCGGAAGATAGAAGAGAAGGTGTATCAGGTTTTGGAGGCGATGGATTATGAGAATAAATAAGGATTCTCTCTCTGCAAGGGTACTTAATATAGCGAAGCAGAAGGGGATAAGCGCGAATGTCGTCTACTCGAGATATTTTTTTGACTGCTTTCTGAAGAGACTTTCCCTGTCTCCATACTCAGAAAAGTTTATACTCAAGGGAGGGCTATTCCTCTCATCCGTTCTCGGCATTGAGAATAGGGCGACGATGGACATTGACTTTATTATCAGGAGAATACGTTTGGAACGCGTCGAAATCGTCGATGTCATAAAGGAAATTTGCAAAGTGAGTGCGGATGATAACGTTTCTTTCCTATATATCGGAGATTCGGAGATCAAAAAGGATGATGTCTACGGAGGCTTCAGCATTTCTATCGAGGGAAGGCTTGAAAACATCAGACAACGATTTGATATCGATTTGGCCACAGCAGATATCGTGTATCCATCGGATCAAAATTATGAATATCAATGTCTTGTTACCGGAGAGACACTTCATCTTAAGAGCTATTCCATTGAGAGTGTCGTCGCTGAGAAGATGCAAACATTCCTCGTTAGGGGCGCCCTCAACAGTAGGGCGAAGGATCTATATGATCTTTATGTTTTAGCGAAGATTGTTGAGAAGAATGATGACACATTAAAAACAGCTTTTAAGGAGACCTGCCGATGCAGAAAATTTGAAATTGATGAAGATAAGGCGATGAAGACATTTGAATCTGTCTCATCGAGTCCGATGCAGAGGAAAGTATGGGAATCTTTTTCGAGGAAGACAAGCTATGCTAAAGAGATTTCTTTTGATGAAGTCCTCGTTACAATAGGCCGTTTGATTGAAATGATTTTTTAATATGCGGTACAAAGACGTGAGCACTTTTCTTTGTAGAAAACAATGAAAAGTGTTCAAGAGTCCTGATTCATGATTTTTGCGATGTGCAATTAACAAGAGGTATACGACGTAAATGCAACGAAAAAAACATTCGTGAAAAACTAGAAAATATAGAAATAAACTATATAAAAAACTAAAGAACATTGAACAAACCACATGTTTATGCGAACATATATGTAAGCGCTAGCTGATGCGCTATAAAAATCTGCGTTCCCATAGCTTAAAAGTAACACTTTTGGTAAAGCCTAGGTATATTGGTTCAAATCCAGTTGGGGTAGAAGCATTCGCTTAAATTGAGGCGGGTACAGTATCAATTAATAATGAGAAAGATAAACTCAATAAAACTTCAAATTAGATTAATTTGTAAAATGTGTGTTGGCGGAGTTAAGGCATACGCAGCATAATAAGTAGACTTTTGGCAATTTCCAAAAACTCTATGGGGTCTACTAGCCTCTCCATAACGGATACCCGAAGCAAGAGGTAGACATTCATCTACAACTTTTCCACACATTATTAATATGGCCGTCCTAGCGGTTAGTTTGAAGTGCAATTCTTTGAGCGGTTTCAAAACTCCATGCAGCAGTAACCAATGGGAGATAAGCAAAAAACGTCAAAACGTAAATTGATCTGCTGCTTTTTGTTTATTTGTAACAATCTTTCTTGACTCTCTTTTGAAGTTTTTTATCAATGAAATCGAAACTAAAAGCTTTAGTTCTGTTAAATATTAGGCTTAAAGGAACAAAAATTGGAAAATAATAAAAATGTAATTGTCAATTAGAAAATTTATCTTGCTTTCATCACTTGACTTTAAAATGTTTTCGGCCAAAATGGAATTGTAATCCAAAAAGGACGCGAATAAAAAATGTATATTTTATGGACACAGGATTGTGCTCTTATTTAGCCAAATATCCAAATCCAGAAACGTTAGAAATAGGAGCATTATCTGGAGCTATTTTTGAAACATTTGTTGTAAGTGAAATAATAAAAAATATTACAAGTCATGGCTTAGATCCAAAAATGAATTTATATTATTATAGAGATAAAGATCAAAAAGAAGTTGATTTATTGTATATAGAAGGAGATACAATATATCCAATAGAGATTAAAAAAAGTATAAGTCCAAATAATCCAGATAAGAATTTTGCAGTATTAAACAAGTATTCAAATGATATAGCAACGGGTATAGTTATTTGCATGACGCAAAAACTTCAATCAATAAATAGAAATCGTTGGTTGTGCCCAGTGTCGTTATTATAAGTTTGAAATAATGTGTATAACACGTTGAGTCCGTAGTTATACTAAGTCGAAAAGACTATAAAATAGGTTATTTTGTAGTAGGCCGAACTCATTGTATGGAAATTGTCTAAAATTAATATAAAATTCATTTAAAAACATCTCTTTTCAAAACTTATAATGTAATAAATAATAGTAATAAAGCTACCGATAATGTTGGAATAGCAATAATCAACCCATATTTAATAAAACTTACAAAACTATATTTAACTTCTTGTCTTCTAACTAAATCAGTAAACATAATTCCCGCTAATGCTCCAATAGGAGTTAAAAAAGCACCGATATTAGATCCAATGATTGTTGAATAAATTGCCTGATTCAAACTTAATGGATCAGTGAAATTAATTACTTTAGAGAATAAAACACTCATTGGAATGTTGTTGATTAAGTTTGACACTATAAATGATGAAAAACCATATTTTAAAATAATGCTATTATTTCCAAGGAATGAATAAATATAATCTGTAATTCCTTGCTTTTGTAACGCTAGAACAATGATAAACATTGATAAAATAAAAGGAATTAATTCATAAGGCAATCTTAAGAAAGTTCGTTTTAAACTTTTAAAACTCTTATGTCGAATAATATGAGAAGTAGCGATGCTTATAAATAATGAAGTAGCACACAAAATACAAATAATCCACATTGAAATACTTAAATAAGATGATACTACTAAAAATACAATACATAGTAATAGATGCCCTAAACTAAAACCTAAATCTAATTTACTATTAATTTTTATATGACTTTCTTCAATCTGCATAGGTTGTTTTAATTCGTTTTTAAAAATTAAATACATTAATATTAGTTGAGTAAATCCAGCGCTTAGTGTTGGTAAAAACATAACTTTAAAGTACTCTATAAAATTAATATTGGCAGAAGTAGCTAAATATATATTAGTGGGATTTCCAATTATTAGCATCATACTCCAAGTATTGGCTGCTGCAAATTCCGCTACCAAATAGGGAATAGGATTGATTTTAGTGTTCTTAGTAAAATAACATATAAACGGAGTAAATGTTAAGATAACAATATCGTTTGATGTAAATATAGTTAATATAGAAACTAAAGCATATAAAGCAAAGAATAGACTTGTTTGATTCGTTTTACATCTATTTGTTAATATAGAAGCAATAAATTTGAAAAATCCAACTTCATCTAAAAAGATTGATAAAAAGGTCATTGAAAAGAATAATATTAAAATTTTAATAGGATTGATACTTGAATTTTCAAATAAACCCAACATAGATTCTTTAACACTAACGCCCTTAAATAGCAAAATAAATATTGCTCCAATCAAACAAACAATCCAATAAGTATTAATTTCCTTATTAAACATTTTTATTTTAGGAAACGTTAGAATTGAAACTATTAATGCTATACAAGTAATCAATGAGATAATTAAAGTAGCTACCATTTTTTCTTCCTCTTTTTAAGACCCAATGAATTATACTCCTGTTGATATATAAAATAAAGAAATAATCAAAAGATATTGGATAAAAAAGTACATGATTTTGTCCTAGAAAGATATAAGAAATAATGTTCATCAATAAATTGGTGATCATTTTTTATGTTGAGTTAAAATACTCTATAACTTTAGGGAACATACTATAATACTTTTTTGTCGAAAAATCTCAAAAAAATCTCATTTTTATGTCTGGTTGGTCTATAATTTTTATCAAAAAAATGTTATAATTTTATTCGACAAATGGAACTGTAGTAAGGAAGTAATTATTATGAATGTGAAGTATAATGATGATATTAAAAGCATCTTGGATCACTCTAGTCTTTTGGAATGTTCTTGGATTAGACCCAATTGAGGTAATAAACAAGAAGATGGATTTAAATGAAAATAAATATCCAGTTGAAAAAGCAAAGGACGTATCTATTAAATATAACAAGTTATAGGAGAGTGATGGTAGATGATTCCAAAATATATAAATGATTGGCTAACTATTATTGAAACTATGTCTAATCAAAATACATATAAATTAGCATGGGGAAGATCAATAGTTGAATATGTGAATTTGAGTGAGATTGATGAAAGCAAAGCGTATTTCGAATTTAAGTTGATTGATGCTGCAGAATTAGTTCTTAAGTATTATTGGAATCAAATTTTTTTCTTCGATTTGAAACAAGTTCCAGAAAAAGGCAAAGCTAAAATTATTATTGAAGTAAAAAAACTCATTTCTTTATATGAGGAACTAGTGGATTCAAATAATCCCAAATGGTTTCAAGATGGTAAAGAATTATTAAAGGATAGACTTGAATATTCTAAAGGATTAAAGAAAATAGCAAACCTTTTGAAAGAAAATCCTACTAAATACTTTTTAAATGCATCAGTCGATGGTTCTAGAAAAACTCATCCATTACCAATTTATATTCGAGATGATGCTAATAATAGAATTTTAATTAAGACAGAAGATGCAAAGACGCTAAAGGAGTATGGAATAATCATTGCAAAGCTTTTGAATTACAAATGGACTCAATTATTAGAAAAATATAATTTTGTTCCTATGTTATCAAATAAAGTTACCGCTATTTCAATTGGCAAGATTGATAGGAACGAACTTATCGAATATAAAAAACAATTGATAAAAGAGTTTAGCGATGGAAAGATTAGAGATTTCTATACAGGTGAGGAATTAACCTTTAAGGAAGCAACTGTTGACCATGTTATTCCATGGAGTTTTATGTATTCTGATGATATTTGGAATCTTGTTCTTACGAGCCAATCTAATAATTCTTCAAAATCAAATATTATACCCTCTCAAGAAGTAATAGACAGATTAAAAGAAAGAAATGCAAGAATAAAAAATATAGTTGATGATATTTATCAAAAAGAACTCACTTTAGCTGAAATTAATCATTCAGTTGATAATTATTATTACGAATGTAAGGTGGCAAAATGAAATATTATAGTGAACATAGTCAAGAGTATATAGAGAACACAAAAGATGCAAATATGAAGAATCTTTATTCCTTTTTTGAAAGATATATTCCTTCTAATGCACAAAAAATAATGGATTTAGGTTTTGGTAGTGGAAGAGATTCTTTATATTTTAAATCAAAAGGATATGAAGTTTTATCAATTGATCCAACACTTGAATTTTGTGAGTACGGCAAAAGCATCGGATTAAATGTTGAATGTAAAAAAGCAGAAGAAATAGATTACATAAATGTATTTGATGGAATATGGGCTTGTGCATCATTGCTTCATGTGGATTCAAATAATTTAAAAGATGTTTTTAAAAGATGCTTTAGATCATTAACAAAGAATGGTGTTATGTATTGTTCTTTTAAATATGGAACATTTGAAGGAATAAGAAATGAAAGGCACTTTGTTGATGTTAATGAAGAAACAATAAAAGAATATATTGAAAAAACGGGTTTTAAGATTGTTGAAACACTGATTACTTATGACGTTAGACCAAATAGAGAAGATAAGTGGTTAAACGTTGTTTTGAGTAAAAATGAGTAAGAGGTGTTATATGGCGAAATATACACATATAAATAGAAACGAATTATAATCCATAGAGGATGGTTATAAATTATGTTTGGACTTACAATGATAAAAGATTATCTGAATGAAATCCTAGATGGCTCTAAAAATACTAAAACAAAAAAAGGGAATTTATTAGCTACTAATCTTCACAAATATAGTGATTTAATGGAGATTGATAAACAATAATTTAATAATTTGTAGTTGACCGAACTCATTGTACGGAAATTGTCTAAATTCGCCGAACGGACATAAAGATTAATGGATCTACCTTCATGGTAGGTCTTTTTAATCCTTTCCAAAGGGTCTAATAAGAAAACTATATCAATTAAGAAAATATAATAGCTATAGTGAGAATTTATTTATAAACACTAACAAATTAATTAATTAGTTTAATAAAATTGTCAAATTTTTCTCATTTAAGTTTCGAAAACAAAACAAAAATGTACGATGATATGGTATACTTTTTATAACTATTAATAAGGATGTGTTATAAATGGATACAAAAAGAGAACAAGAAAGAAAAGAATTATTTTCATCAATTTGGAAAATTGCAGACAGTTTAAGAGGCGCAGTAGATGGTTGGGACTTCAAAAACTATGTATTAGGTTTTATGTTTTATAGATTCATCTCTGAAAACTTAACTAATTATATAAATGATGATGAACGTAAATCAGGAAATATAGATTTTGATTATTCTAAATTAACAGATGAAGAAGCTAGTTGTATTAAAGATGATATGGTACAAGAAAAAGGTTTCTTTATTTTACCTTCTGAATTGTTTTGTAATGTAGTAAAAAATGCATATAATGATGCAAACTTAAACGTTACATTATTTAATGCTTTTAAACACATTGAAGAATCTGCTCAAGGTGCAGCAAGTGAAAAAGATTTTGCTGGTTTATTTAGTGATATCAATGTTAATAATGAAAAGTTCTTAGGTGCAACAGTAGAAAAAAGAAATAAGAAATTAGCTGATATTCTTACTGAAATTTCTAAAATGAAGTTAGGTAATTATCAAGAAAATTCTATTGATGCCTTTGGTGATGCATATGAATTCTTAATGAGTATGTATGCTTCTAATGCTGGTAAATCTGGTGGAGAATTTTTTACACCACAAGAAGTATCTAATTTATTAACTAGACTTGCAGTAGCGGGTAAAACACAAGTAAATAAAGTATATGACCCAGCTTGTGGATCAGGTTCTTTATTACTTCAAGCTATTAAAATATTAGGTAAAAATAACATTAAAAAAGGATTCTATGGACAAGAAAAGAACCCTACAACATATAACTTATGTAGAATTAATATGTTCTTACATGATATAGATTATGATAAATTTTCTATTGCATGTGAAGATACGTTAACAGACCCACAACACTGGGATGATGAACCATTTGATGTAATTGTTTCTAATCCTCCATATTCGGTTAAGTGGGATGGAGATGATAATCCATTATTAATTAATGACCAAAGATTTGCTCCTGCTGGTGTATTAGCACCTAAAGGTAAAGCAGACTTAGCTTTCGTAATGCATATGTTAAGTTGGTTATCAACAGATGGCGTTGCTTCAATTGTTTGCTTCCCAGGTGTCTTATATAGAGGTGGGGCAGAACAAAAAATTAGAAAGTATTTAGTGGATAATAACTTTGTTGATTGTATTATTCAATTACCAGATAACTTATTCTATGGTACATCAATTGCAACATGTATTATGGTATTAAAGAAGAATAGAAAAGATACTAATGTACTATTTATAGATGCAAGTAATGAGTTTGAAAAGGTTACAAACAATAACCAATTAAAAGAACATCATATTCAAAAGATAGTAGATAAATTTATTAATAGAGAAAATGATGATAGATATTTCTCTAAATTAGTTAAATATACAGATATTAAAGATAATAACTATAACTTATCTGTATCAACATATGTAGAAAAGGAAGATACTAGAGAAGTTATAGACATTAAAGTATTAAATGAAGAAATTAAAAGAATTGTAGCAAGAGAAAAAGAATTAAGACTTTCTATTGATGAAATCATTAAGGACATAGAAGGTGATTCAAATGAGTAAATTAGATGAATTAATTAAAAAGCTATGTCCTAATGGTGTTGAGCATAAGAAAATCACTGATATAGCAGAAACTTTTATTGGCTTAGTTACCACAATGACAAAACATTATTGTGATGAAGGTATAAAACTACTGCATAATTCAGATATCAAAGAAAATAAGATAGTTTTAAAATCTGTAATATATTTGGATAGAGAATTCGCAAAGAAAAACGAAAGTAGAATACACAAAATTGGTGATATTATAACTGTTCATACGGGTGATATTGGTACATCAGCTGTAATAGAAAAAGAATTTGAAGGAAGTTTAGGATTCGCTACAATCGTTACAAGATTAAAAAAAGATAATCCATATTATGTTTCGTACTTCTTAAATTCAAATGAGTGTAAAAAGCAAATTTACCAAAAAGTTAAAGGCGATAGAAACAATTTAAATTTAAAGGATTTTAATGAAATTATAGTACCTGTACCGCCAAGAGAGGTACAATGTGAAATTGTTCGTATTTTGGACAATTTCACAGAGCTTACAGCAGAGCTTACAGCAGAGCTTACAGCAAGAAGAAAACAATATGAGTATTATAAATACAAATTGTTATTTGAAAATATTAAAGAAGTTGAAAAGGCTCCATTAGAGAAAATTGCTGAATATTCAAAGAAAAGAACTTTGTGTTCTGTTTTAAATAAAGATACATTTGTTGGTGTAGATAATTTATTGCAAAATAAATTTGGAAAAAGAGATTCAGAATGTGTTCCTACAGTTGGTAATTGTACAGGATATTCTAAAGGCGATATTCTTATTGGTAATATTAGGCCATATTTAAAAAAGATATGGTATGCTACAAATGATGGTGGAACAAGCGGAGATGTTCTTGTAGTTACACTCAAAACCGGAAAAGTTTTATCCAAATTTCTTTATTATGTTTTATCTTCGGATGAGTTTTTCGAATATGATGATTCTCATTCAAAAGGTGCAAAAATGCCTCGTGGAGATAAAACAAGTATTATGAAATTTTATATTCCAATTATTGCAATAGAAGAACAACGAAGAATAGTAGACATATTAGATAAATTTGATACTTACTGTAATGACTTAACACAAGGTTTACCAGCTGAAATAGAATTAAGAAAACAACAATACGAATACTATCGTGATAAATTATTATCTTTTAAAGAATTAAAGTAGTAAAGGGGTGATTTACATGCCATTCTTTAATATAATTGCTGAAACTAATGAAGCAACAGTTGTAACTGAATATAAACCTATTTCATCAAATTCAGCTTTATATCAATCTGAGGCAGAATTAGAAAAAGAGTTTATTAAATTACTTCAAAATCAAGGATATGATTACATTACTATCCACAAAGAAGAAGATTTGATAGTCAATTTAAGAAAACAATTAGAGTTATTAAATAACATAACTTTTTCTAATGATGAATGGGATAAATTATTCAAACAAAAGATTTGTAATCCAAACAATGGAATAGTTGAAAAAACAAGAATCATTCAAGAAGACTATAGAGTAGTTTTAGAAAGAGATGATGGAACAATTGTAAATATTGATTTAATTGATAAGACAAATGTTCATAACAATAGATTACAAGTTATAAACCAATACTCAGTTGAAAATGAAAGTAGAAAAAATAGATATGATGTTACTATTTTAGTTAATGGCTTTCCATTAGTACACATTGAGTTAAAAAGACGTGGTGTAGCTATTAGAGAAGCTTTTAACCAAATTAATAGATATCAAAGAGATAGTTTTTGGGCTGGCTCAGGTTTATTTGAATTTGTTCAAATATTTGTAATTTCTAATGGTACTAATACAAAGTATTATTCAAATAGTACAAGATTCAACCATATTAAAGATTCAAATAATAAAACTCATAAAGAGAAGACAAGTAATTCATTTGAGTTCACTTCATTTTGGGCTGATTCAAATAACAAGATCATTCCTGATTTAGTTGATTTTACTAAGACCTTCTTTTCAAAACACACTATTTTAAATATATTAACTAAGTATTGTGTATTCACATCTGAAAATATGCTTTTAGTAATGAGACCATATCAAATTGTAGCAACAGAAAGAATATTAAATAGAATTGAAATTGCAAATAACTATAAAAAATATGGTACTGTTGCAGGTGGAGGTTATATTTGGCATACAACAGGTTCAGGTAAAACATTAACTTCATTTAAAACCGCTAGACTTGCTTCACAAATCCCATACATAGATAAAGTATTATTCGTTGTCGATAGAAAAGATTTAGATTATCAAACAATGAGAGAATATGACAGATTTGAAAAAGGTGCAGCAAACTCAAATAGATCAACTGCAATATTAAAAAAACAATTAGATGATCCTAAAGCTAGAATTATTATTACTACAATTCAAAAGTTAACTACTTTTATTAAGAAGTATAAAGATGAAGAAGTGTACCAAAAAAGAGTAGTAATTATCTTTGATGAATGTCATAGATCACAATTTGGTGATATGCATATTGCTATTACTAAGTCATTTAAAAAATATCATTTATTTGGATTTACTGGTACACCAATATTTGCTGTTAACTCAGGTAATGGAAAGAATGTAAACTTAAGAACTACTGAACAAGCTTTTGGCGATCAATTACATACTTATACTATAGTAGACGCTATTAATGATAAAAACGTACTTCCTTTTAGGGTTGACTATATCAAAACTATGGATATAGAAGAAGATATAGAAGATAAGGAAGTATATGATATTGATAGAGAAAAAGTATTTTTGGCTCCACAAAGAATTAATTTAGTGGCTAACTATATCTTAGATCACTTTAATCAAAAGACTTATAGAAATCAAAAGAGTTATAACTTTAATGTAATTACTAATGTAAACGAAGTTGTTTCAACTAAAGATAGAACTAAAGTTGAAGAAGTTAAAGAAAAATTAAGAGTAAGTGGATTTAACTCTATTTTTGCTGTATCTTCAATTGAAGCAGCTAAGTTATATTACAATGAATTTAAGAAATTATTTGCTGAGAATCCATCTAGAAAACTAAAGATTGGTGTTATATATTCTTATGGTGCTAATGAAGAAGAAAGTGATGGAATTATTGATGAAGAATGTCCTGAAGATACTATTAACTTAGATCAATCTTCTAGAGATTTCTTAGAAGAAGCAATTAAAGATTATAATGAAATGTTCCATACTAACTATGATACTTCAAGTGATAAATTTCAAAATTATTATAAAGATGTATCACTTAGAATGAAGAATAAAGAATTAGATTTATTAATAGTTGTTAATATGTTTTTAACTGGTTTTGATGCTACTACATTAAATACTTTATGGGTAGATAAAAACTTAAAAATGCATGGTTTAATTCAAGCATACTCAAGAACAAATAGAATATTAAATTCTATTAAGACATTTGGTAATATTGTTTGTTTTAGAAACTTACAAAAGAAAACTGATGAAGCAATTGCTTTATTTGGTGATAAAGAAGCAGGTGGAATAGTTCTATTAAAGAACTTTAAAGATTACTTCTATGGTTATACTGATAAGAAGGGTAATAAGAAACCAGGCTATATAGATTTAATTAACGAACTAAAACTTAAGTATCCTTTAGATGAGCCAAGAATTGAAGGTGAACAAAATCAAAAAGATTTTATTGCTTTATTTGGTTCAATATTAAAAATGAGAAATATATTATCTTCATTTGATGAATTTGAAGGTAATGATTTATTAGAAGATAGAGACTTCCAAAATTATAGTGGTAGATACTTAGATTTAAGAGATGAATGGAAAAATAGAAGAGAAGAAAATGAAATAGAGAATATTAATGATGATGTAGTATTTGAAATTGAATTATTAAAACAAATAGAAATTAATATTGATTATATTTTATTATTAGTTAAGAAATATCATGATTCACATTGTAATGATAAAGAAATTTTAGTATCAATCCAAAACGCTATTGATTCAAGTCCAGAGCTAAGAAGTAAGAAGAAGTTAATTGAAACTTTCGTTGCTGGGATCAATGACATAGATGATGTTATTGCTGAATGGAGAAGTTTCGTTGCAGAAGAAAAAGAAAAAGAATTAAAGAAAATTATTGAAGAAGAGAGTCTTAAAGAAGAAGAGACTAGAAAGTTTATTTCGGATTGTTTTGCTAGTGGGGAAGTAAAAACTACTGGTACAGATATTAATAAAATCTTACCTCCAGTATCAAGATTTGGTGGAGGCAATAGAGGACAAAAGAAACAAACTGTTCTTCAAAAGATTATTTTGTTCTTTGAGAAGTTCTTTGGGGTGTAATACTTGCTAGAATTTATGTGCGAAAGATAGCCTAAACGGAGCAAAAATGAGGTAAGAACGACTAAAAGTAGCATGCTGATAATTTAGAAAAAACAAAAGTGACAAAAAAATAATAACAACACATTCTCAAGAGCTTTGTGAGGTTAGATAAGATTATTCTATTTTATCGCCTTTGCCTAAGTTGCATCTATCGCATAATGTTCTTAAATTATCCGGAGTCGTATGTCCGCCCTTAGAAACCGGAATAATATGATCAACATGAAGTTTAACTCCATCTTGTGCAGTTGAGCCACAAATTTGGCACCTAAATCCGTCTCTTTTCAATATGTCATATCTAACTCCATCGCTCATCATTGCCCGTTCTCGCTGAATATGGTATTTTCGAATTTCCTTATCTCGAGTAGAATTGATTACCTTGTCGTATTCAGCAATCAGTTGTGCAAAGGTAAAAGTATTCTCGTGCCATGATGTTGTTCGACCGGTAGGGGTTTTATATATGATTTTGCAGTGGATAGACACATCACAAATTGGTTTATTTAGTAATGCATTATTAAATAGTGCATTTTCATATTTGATAAACAACTTATAGGGGATGTGGAGTTCTTTGCACGTTTCAACTGTAATTTGTGTTTTGATTGTTTCGGCTTTTTTTACATAAGTTGCGTATTTGTTTTTGTTTGCTTTAGCTGCGGCAATTATGTGTTTAAAGAATTTTTGATCTTCTTCAATTAAAGAATACAGGTATTTTTCAAATGTTAATTTGTTAAACTCAGCCCTAGAAAAACAGTTATATGTATACTGATAGCACCCTTGTATAGTATGGAATGTTGTTTTATTATTGAGGATAATTAACTCCTTATATCGTACGCTATAATTTTTTACCAAACGTTTATTGCGATTGATAATGAAAATACAACCAGTAAGTAGTAATAGTATAAACAAACTTATATATAACCAATGCATCTTGGCAACCTACTTTCTTTGTAATACCTTTATTCTATTTTTGTATAGTATAATGTAAAAGTATCATTAATTCAACAAATTGTGCATTATATCTAGCAACTTCGTAACATTTTTGCGATTTCTGTTTCAGAACCATCGTAGTGCACATTTTAGGTTCTATGTTGTTGCCAAGGACCCAAAATATATCTCGCTTTAAACCCCGTTTTTAGGATTTAACACCACAAAATTTAGGATTTAAAGATATTTTCAAGAAATTACTTATATAAATATAAGTAAAAGTATAGAAAATATTTTTTTATTGTATTATAATATATGGTGTTAAGGAGTTATTATAATATTATGAGATATTTTGTAAAGAAATCTAAGCCTTCTAAGAAAGGATTATACCTTCAAATTTATAGAACTAATTATGTTCCCGGAAAAGGTAATCAAAATAAAAGTTATAAAGCTCTTGGATACGTTTCAGATTTAATTGAAAAAGGTATCGAAGATCCTATTAAATACGCCCAAGAATTAGTTGATAAATTGAATGAATCACATGAAATAAAAAAAGAAAGACAAATTGGGGATGTATCTACTCAAACAAATATTGGTTATTTTCTTCCTAAGAGTATGTTTTCTTATTTAGATATGGATAAAGATTTAAATATTATTGCCTCTTCTTTTAAGTGTCATTATAAGTTTTCTGAACTTTTTAAAACCTTAGTATATGCTCAAATTATTGGTCCTGGAAGCAAACATTATCTATATGATAAAACTATTCCTTCTTTACATAAAGTTGGTAAATACTCTTACGATCAAATCCTTGACTGTGTTAATTTTATTGGTTCTGATTTCCATAAATATATCGAAATATTAAATCATCATATAGAAAACAAGTATAGCAGAAACTTCGATAAATGCTATTTTGATTGTACTAATTATTATTTTGAAATTGACGAAGAAGATGACTTCAGAAAAAAAGGTCCTTCTAAAGAAAATAGAAAAAGTCCTATCATCGGTCAATCTCTTCTTCTTGACGCAGATATGATTCCTCTAGATATGGAATTGTATCCAGGAAATGAATCGGAACGTCCTTATTTGAGAAAAAGAATTGAAGATATGAAATCGCGTAATAATGTATCTGGTAGAATAATCCAAATTGCTGATAAAGGATTAAATTGTGCTAGAAATATTTATGCTGCTTCTATAGAAGCAAATGATGGGTATATCTTTTCCAAATCAGTCCATGGAAAAAACCTAACTGATACAGAAAAGGTATGGGTGCTTTTAAATGATGAAGATGCCAATAAATGGACCGAGGTAAGAGGACCTAATAATGAATTACTTTATCGATATAAGGAATGTATTGATACTTTTTCTTATAGTTGTAAGGTTAAAGCAGATGATGAAAAAGAAACAAAATTTACTGTTAAAGAAAAAAGAATTGTTACTTACAACCCTTCTCTTGCAAAAAAGCAAAGAAGAGAAATACAAAAAATGGTTGATCGTTTACAACAAAAAATCACTTATAAAGAAATTGTAAGAGAAGAATTAGGTGATGCAGTAAAATATGTAACTATTGAAGCTAAAACTATTGAAGGAGAAAAGGTTAAAATAGCTAAGAAATTAAATCAAGACAAAATTAACGAAGACTTATCTTTTGCAGGATACAATCTTCTTGTTACTAGTGAAATAAATGCTTCTCCTACTGAAATATATAATGCTTATCATAACTTATGGAGAATTGAAAATTCCTTTAGAGTTATGAAAACACTTCTAGATGCAAGACCTGCCTATGTTTCAGCAAAAGAAACTGTTTTTGGTCATTTCTTAATTGTTTATGTTGCTCTTACTATTATGAGATTAATTGAGTTAAAAGTATTTGTTGATGAAATACCTATTGATCAGTTATTTAGTTTCATTCGTGATTATAACATTACCGAAAATTATGATGGTACTTTCATTAATAATGCAACTTCAAGTCATACTTATCTTAAAATTAAAGACAAATATCAGCTATCTAAACTTGGCAATGTATATCTCACTGATAATGATGTTAACAATATCCTTAATGCCACGTTTTAACACCACATTTTGGGGCTGAATCCTAAAGTCAGGT
>SAMEA3663025__coassemble_812_pt1 | contig 17319 bp, 17 predicted proteins | sample SAMEA3663025__metabat2_high_PE_042 | metagenome-assembled genome bin SAMEA3663025 (sample SAMEA3663025) | pig gut metagenome | biome: pig gut; feature: pig-associated habitat; material: faeces | place: France | collected 2012
GAAAATCCATTTAGATACAAAGGTTATTATTATGATGTAGAGACATCTCTTTATTGTATAACCACAAGATATTATGATCCTGAAATTGGTAGCTTTATCTCACCTGATTCAGTTGAGTATTTGAATCCTCAAAACATCAATGGACTTAACTTATATTGCTATTGTATGAATAATCCAGTGATGTATTTAGACGGATCCGGACACTTTCCTATTTTGGCAGTATTGATTGGAGCAGGTATTGGTTTCTTAACGTCTTATATTCCAGATGTTATTTCAGAGATGCAAGATGGATTTGATTGGTCTGATTTTAACACTTTTGAAGATAAATGGATTAAATATGTTGGTGCTACTTTAGGCGGAGCAATAGGTGGATTAGGAGCAGGACTAGGAACAACGATTCTAGCAAATGGTATAGGGAATGTAGTTGAAGCAACTTTTACTGGTGATATTTCTAATTTTGGAGATGTAATGATTCAATTTGCTCTTGGCGGAGTACTTGGAGGAGTTGGATATGGCACTAGTAAAGGTATTGCGGGTATATTTGCTGATAAAAAGATTTTTGGTATTTTAGGTAATCTCTCTGATAATGCAAAAGTTAATAAAAGATTGGCAAAAGCTGGTTTTGGTAATTTAAAAATTGGTAAACATGGTTTAGCTACTGTATATGAAAAAATGCATAAGAAATTAGGATTTGAAACATTAGAAAAAGGCTTGTCGTACAGTTATGATGTGATTGTAGGATTCGTATTTTAGGAGGAAAATATGGGTATAGGAATTTTATTGATTACTTTGTCAATAATGAATATATTATCTTTATTTTCTGCTGTATTCTTAATTTTTACGCCATACTATTATTATTCATTTATTATTATTTTTATTAATATGGTGCTATATTTATTAATTTCTGTTATTTTCTTTAAATATACAAATAAACAATTAAAAAAAGAAGAGAACTCTTTAAAATCTTTCAAATTATCAAAATGTATTTATAAAGAAGAAGATAATAATATTATTGGTTTTAAATTATATAATAATAAATGGATTAGCGTAAAAGATGATAATTTAATATTTAATTTAGATAATTATTTGTTCAAAAAATCATTTATTATTGCTAGAATTATAAGAGAATTAAGATACCCTGTCATTAGCAATCAACTTAATTTATCGAAGTTATTAAATCTAAAACTTAAAATTAATAAAATAGATAAACTTATTGTAAGATTTATAGATGGAGATAATGTTAAAGAATATGTTCTAGTAAATGAAGGTATTTCAAAAAACACAATAATTTCAAGAGCTGTTAGTAAGTCGCGATATTATGGTCATTATTTAAGTAATAGGTCTTATAATGAATATATGAAAAAAATAGAACAAATCAATGAAAATATATATTTAAATTAATAAAATTTGAACATCTCATTAGTTAGATGCACTTAATACATCAATGGGGTATATATAATAAAAGTTGGTTTTCGGTTGGTCGACGATAAAATAAAAGTTGGTCAAAGATAAAATAAAAGTTGGTATTTTCGTACTTATTCAGTACTGAATATCAACCTTTTAATACGGTTAAATCTGTAGCTTATTTTGTAGTTTAATACAGGGCCATTTTTATTTTGATTTTTCTATTTTGAAAATCATTCACAAAAAATGTAAAAAACTATAAAAAATGTGAATGGCGTTTGATAAAAGCAACTTAAAAAAGTAAGAAATATAAATATTCCGATATGTTTGTGTTTTTCAATATATTTGAAAATTCACTAACTTTCTATTATTGTAAAAGCGCTTTCATAGATTTATAATTAAGATAATTAAGCTACTTAAAAAATAGAAAGGAGATTTACATGAATAACAACGAAGAAATCAAAAATAAGACTTATGGTATTACCACTAAAGATAAAATAGGATATGCCTTAGGTGATGTTGGTTCGTTACTTGTATTTGGCTTAGCTAATACATTTTTGCAGGTCTTTTATACTGAATCATTGGGTATTACACCTCTTATTGTAATGCTTGTTATGATTATCGCTCGAATTTGGGATGCTGTTAACGATCCTTTATGGGGAAAAATAGTGGATAACGCTCCATGCAAAAAGAAAGGAACTAGATATAAAAGATGGTTAATATATTTATGTCTACCTTTAGCTGTATCCGCTGTAATAATGTTTATCAATGTTAAATCATTAGGATTTTCAATGGGTGCTTCAATTGCCTATGTTTCCTTCTCATATATTTTATTTGGAATGTTATATACTGGTGTTAATATTCCATATGGATCAATGGCAAGTGTAATAACTACAGATGATAAAGAAAGAAATTCTTTATCTGTATTCCGTTCTGTTGGTTCAACTCTTGGTGGATTTGGACCGATGATATTATCATTTTTATGTTACGATAAGGTATTAGATACAAGCGGAACAAAACAATCTATTTTAAATCCAGATAAATTATTAATTGGTGTTGCTGTATTAGCACTTCTTTCAATAGTGGCATTTATATTATGCAACAAAATATCTAAAGAAAGAGTTGTGGTAGAATTAGATTCTAGACAAAAAAGTAATACAAGAAAAGTAATTAAGAATCTTGTTTCTACGAAATCTTTTGTGATTATCTCAATTGTTGGTATGCTCTTTTTAGCGGCCCAAATGTTCCAAACAACATATAATTCGTATGTATTTATGAAATTTTTCAAAAGTGGTGGTATGGCCGCGATAACACAAGTATGTCAATATCTTCCTGTCGCCGTCGTTATGGTTTTTGCGGGAAAACTTGTTACAAAATTTGGTCGAAAAGAAATATGTGCTATGGGATTATTATTTTCTAGTATTTCTTTTGGCGCACTAGCTCTTATTCCAATCACTGTAGTTGATAGAAATATATTGATGTATTTATTCTTTGTATTTTCATTATTAAATGGTATTGGTAATTCCTTTATTTTCTTAATGATTTGGGCGCTTGCTAATGACGCTGTTGATGATTATTTTGTAAGGACAAAATCGCATGATGAAGGAACTGCTTATTCTATTTTTATCTTTATGAGAAAACTTGGTCAAACTCTCGCGGCAATTATTGTAAACATATCTTTAATTAGTTTGGGATATGGAAAAAATGGTGAATTAAATTTCTTACCTACTGAAGCCCAAGCAACAAGCATGTATTATCAATCGATTATTATTCCTGCTGTTTTATCTTTAGCAATGTTTATTTTGCTATGGTTCATTTATCCGTTAAATAAAAAGAGAGTTATTGAATTACAAGAACAAAAGAAATTAATTTATGAAAGTGAAATTGCTTCTTCTCAAAAAGAAAAAAGTGATGTAAGCAAGGGAGAAAGTGATGAATAAACAAGAACTAAATGAGTTCTTCCTCTCTTCTTTAGAAAACGGAAATATATATATAGTTCTTGCTAAGGGAAAAGCAAAATATAAAATGAGTCGCGGCTCATTTAAAACAAAAGATCATTCAAAAGATAAACATAAATTAGTATTTAAGAAGAAAGATAACAACGACTATATTTTTTCAGATGGTAACGTGGAATGCATCATAAATGTTGAATGTGATGAGAGAATCACTTTAAGATTTAAAACAAATCAATCTTTTAATCGTTTTACCTTACGCTTTAAATCTTTTGAGGATGAACATATTTATGGATGTGGTGAACAATATACTCATTTTGATTTAAAAGGACAAAATGTTGATATTTGGGTTAGCGAACATCAGCAAGTGTTGAAGATAGCAAAGAAGTTTGTACGAGAAAAGATACTTGGAGTAAATCCTTCTTATAAAGCACCATATAAAGATCATCAAACATATTTTTCTTCTCCTGGCTTTATGTCTAGTAAAAATTACTTTATATATTGTCATCAAGATAGTTTTGGAAGATTCTCTTTTAAAAAAGATGAAACGCTATTATCGTTTAGACAAATACCTGAAAAAATATCTATCCTTCTTGGGGATAATCCGCTTGATCTCATTTCCCAAGTTACTAGATTAGTTAAAATTCAACCTCATCTTCCTGCCTTTGTGGGTGAAGGAGCTATTTTAGCTACTCAAGGTGGAACAGATGTCATGATGAAAAAGTATAAAACGATGAAAGAAAAAGGCGCAAAAATCGCTGCAATATGGTGCCAGGATTGGTCAGGACAAATTATTACTGAATTTGGCTCTCAAGTTTATTGGAATTGGGAACATGACACTACTTTATATCATGATTTAGATAAAGCAATCGAAGAACTAAATCGTGATAATGTTAAATTTTTAGGTTATATTAATACTTTTTTGAAACAGGATGCTAATTTATATAATTATGCTAAAGAACACGATTTCTTAGTTAAAAATAAAGACGGAAATCCATATCTAATTAAATCCACGACATTCTATGCAGGAATTGTAGATTTAACTAATCCTAAAGCATACCAGTGGTATAAAGATATAATTAAAAAGAATATGATAGGAAAAGGCCTATCTGGATGGATGGCTGATTTTGGTGAATATTTACCAACTGATTCAATCGTTTATGGGGGAGACGCCGAAAAACTTCATAACAAATGGCCTACATTATGGGCAAAATGTAATCTAGATGCTATCAAAGAAGCAGGTAAAGAAGGAGAAATATTTATTTTCTCTCGCGCAGCTTATGGAGATACTATTCAGTATACTACATCAATGTGGAATGGAGACCAGCATGTAGATTATTCAAATGATCAAGGTTTAGGAAGTGTTATTCCTGCCACTTTATCAATGTGTTGTTCTGGAGTTGGTGTAAATCATTCTGATATAGGTGGATACACCACTGTTCTTCACATGAAACGCGACGAAGAGCTTTTCCTAAGATGGTCAGAAATGAATATTTTCACACCCGTTTATCGTTGCCATGAAGGTAATAGGCCAAAGAGTAATGTGCAATTTGATGATGAATCAGTTATAGATGAATTTAGTAAAAATTCAAATATTTTCTATGAATTAAAACCTTATCGAGAATATGTTTTAAATGAATATTATGAAAAAGGAATACCAGTAAATAGACCACTATTCTTTCACTTTGATGAAGAAGTATGTTATACGACTCAAAAAGAGTTTATGTTTGGTGAAGAACTTCTAGTGGCCCCTGTATTAAGACCAAAAGTAAAAAAATTAAAAGTATTTTTGCCTAAAGGGAACTGGATAGGACTTTTTGATGGAATTCATTATAAAGGGGGAGAACAAGAGGTTGATGCACCTCGAGGAAAACCAATTGCCTTTTATTTAGAAGGCACAAAGCATCAAAAATTATTTGAAAAATTTATAAAGGAGAAATAGAAAATGAAATATTTTTTAGATAGTGCAAAGTTAGATGAGATTGATTACGCATATAAATACCTTAAAATTGATGGAGTTACAACTAATCCACGCCATATCATGAATAGCGGTAAACCATTTTTAACCGCGATTACAGATATTGCAAATTGGATTAAAGAAAATCATTTAGAAGGAAAAGATAAATTCCCAGTATCGGTAGAGATTAATCCTCATTTAGATAACCATGAAGATATGATTAAAGAAGCAAGGAAGATTTCACAAATTTGTGAAAACTTTGTAATTAAAATTCCTTGTAATGTAGAAGGATGCAAAGCGGCGAAACTTTTAGAAGATGAAGGCATTAGAACAAATGTTACCTTAGTATTTTCTTCTTCTCAAGCTGTTCAAGCAGGAAGAATTGGCGCAATGTATGTTTCTCCTTTCATTGGATGGAAAGAAAGTGCTGGAGAAGATGGAATGAAGTATTTAAAACAAATTTCTTCCATTTACAAAGAAAAAGGATATAAAACAGAAATCATTTGTGCTGCAGTAAGAAATGGTAAACAAATCGCCGATTGTGCTGAGATGGGCGCAGATATTGTAACTGCATCTGTCGCCGTATTTGAAGACTCATTAACAGATCCTTGGACTAATTTTGGTCTTGATAAATTCTGTGATGCTTGGGATCACACTAAAGGAAATTAACGTGAAGGTCGGATTTATTGGACTTGGCATTATGGGAATGCCAATGGCTATAAATGTAAGTAAAAAATATTCCCTTATCGGTTACGATATCGTATTAAAAGAAGCACCATTTCCTTTAGCTTCTTCTACTATAGAAATTATTAAACAGAGTGATGTAGTTATTACTATGCTTCCTAAAAATGAACATGTAAAAAGTGTTTATGAAGAAGCAATTAATTATGTAAAAGAAGGACAAATATTTATCGATATGTCAACCATATCTCCTCATGTGTCTTCTTCTTTATCTTTGCTACTTGAAAGTAAAGGAGCTCATCTATGTGATTGTCCGGTTGTAAAAAGTCAACCTGCTGCAATAAGTGGAACTTTAGGAATCTATGTAGGTGGAAAAAAAGAAATATTTGAAAAAATAAAAGATATTCTTTCATGTATGGGTTCAAATATCATCTATATGGGAGATAACGGAAGTGGATTAGTGATGAAACTACTACATAATGCACTAGTAGGACAAATTCAAAATGGTGTTAATGAAGTTATGAGTGTGGCTTCTAATTTAGGCATAGATTTAAATGATTTTGTAAAAGCTATCTCCTATGGAGGAGGACAAAACTTCTATATGGATGGGAAAGCTCAAAATATTATTAATAATGAATATAAAACTGCTTTCTCAGTAGCAAATATGCATAAAGATGCTCATTTGATGAATGATTTATTAAAGGAAAACAACCTTTCTTATCCTGGATTTATTAATACTATGGAAGTATATGATAAAGCGATGGATATGGGTTTAGAAAATGAAGACTTTTCCGCGACTTTTAAAGTCGTAAATAAGAGGTGAATGATATGCGTAAAGCACGTATTGGTGTAGTTTGTTTAACAAGAAAAACATATGATTATGAAACAGCTTTTTCTCTTTATCTTTCTCGTTGCGAAGAAATGGAAAAAGATACTTCAGTCCAGTGGAAAATATATAAAGAGAATGTTATTGAACCAGAAGATGCAGTAGGAGCAATTCATTATTTATTACAAGAAGAAGTAGATGCTGTGATTATGGTTTCTGGAACATTCCATTTAGGTCATCTTGCATTAATGATTAATGATGCTTTAAAGAAACCTATTTTATTATGGGGGTTTGATGAACTTCCTTATAATGGAGGAAAGATTCGTCTAAATGCAGTATGTGGAGTTAATTTAGATGCTTCTAATCTATATAAAGCAGGGGTAGATAACTTTGTAGTTACTATTGGAGATAAAGTTGATGAAAATTGGATCAAAGCTATTAAAGGACTTGTAGCGATAAAAACAACAACTATAGGTATAGTGGGTTATAGAGCACAAGGATTTTATAATGTTGGGATAGATGAATTAAATCTTTATAAAAATACGGGTTTACTAATAAATCATTATGAAATTTCTGACCTTTTTAAAATTCAAGCAAGCGAAGAAGTTATTCAAAAAGAAAAAGAATATATATTATCTTCCTTTGATGTAAGTCAATTAAATGATAAACAAGTTGACTTAGTCGCGCGCCTTGTTGCATCCACTTTATTGTTTTTAAAAGAAAAGAATGTGGACGCTTTAGCGATTAGATGTTGGCCTGAATTTGCTGCAACTTATGGTATATCTCCTTGCGCAATGATGTCAATATTACAAGGACGCGGCATCCTTCTTGCGTGCGAAGGTGATGTCGAAGCGTTAATATCTATGATTTGTGTTAAAGCTTTAGGAGAGGCTACTCCTTTTATGGCGGATCTTTCTCAAGTAAATTTCAAAGAAGATTATGCTTTATTATGGCATTGTGGTGTTGCCCCTTGTTCTTTATGGGATAAGAAATGTGTTAGATCTCTTGATACTTATTTTGCGGGAGGAAAAGGCGTAACTGCCGGATTTGTTCTTAAAGAAGGGGACTTTTCTATCTTTAGAATCGATACAGCAAGAGGAAAAACGCGATTATTTTATGAAGAAGGAACAGCTTTACCAATGGAAAAATTATTAACAGGAACATTTGCTAAGGTTAAATTTACTCATTCTGTTAAGGATGTTTTGGACAAGGTTGTGAATAATGGAATTGCTCATCACGTAATCATGGGTTATATCCGTTATAAAGAAGTGGTTAAAATTCTTGCTAAATTAATGAATTGGGAAGTGATAGAATGTTAACTCTTAGTGATGAAGGATTTAAGAAATATGGTAAAAAATTAGATATCAATGTAGATGAAATTGTTTCTTTCTTAGATAATCTAACTTTACCACTTCAAGGCAATAAATATGTTGCCTCCGATGAAAAATTTGAAGAATTAAATGCGGTAAAATTGATTGAAGACAAGTATTTTTCTTCTACTCCTATGCAAGGAGGTTATGTAATAGGTCATAATATTTTATTAAATGCAACTGAATATCATGATTCTATTGAAATCAATGTTGCTAGTGAAGATGTAACATTGTTTTTAGGAACACAAGATATAATAAAAGATGGTATTATCGATTCTTCTTCCCTAGAAGAAGTGTATGTAAAAAAGAATGAAGCATTTATGCTTCATAAACAAATATTACATTTTTCTCCATGTGCTACTAGTAAAAATGGCTTTAAAGTAGCGGTGTTTCTTCCTAAAGGAACAAATACGCCTTTATTAAAAAAAAGTGATGATTCCCTTTACTTTATGAACAACAAGTGGCTCATCGCTCATAAAGACTCTCCCCAAGCTCAAAAAGGTGCATATATAGGAATTAAGGGGGAAAATAGAAAAGGAACACTCTCTTCTTTCTAAAAGGGGGAACAATGAATTGTTTACAAAGAAAAATCGTTTCATTAATTCTTAGAAATGGTTCTTGCTCTAGAAAAGAACTATCTTCTTTATGTAGTGTCACGCTCGCTGCGATAACGCAAAACACTAAACCTTTAATAAAAGAAAACATTCTTGATCTTATTCCGTCTTTAGAAGATAAAGTGGGAAGAAAAGAAGACATCATTGTTCTTAAGGAAGATGCTTTTTTTCTATGCGGAATAAGAAAAGAAGCCTCTGGTTATCTTTATGAAGAAATAAGTGCACATAAAAAGATAAGAAGAAGTATGTTTTTTTCCTCTTTTATTGAACTTGACGAATACATATCTCTTTTATCACTTAGTAATTGTTTAGGTATTACCTTTGTAATAAGCAATAGTACACGCGATGAAAATGAGGATAGACTTATTGCTTATTTAAAAAGTAAAGTTGAGAATGTATTTGTTTTGAATGAAACTAGCGCATTAGGATACGCTTATAAAAACGAGATTCTTGATGAAGAAAATATGATGGTTATTGATGCTAGTGATGATATAGAGGCATCCGTCTTTTTAAATAGAAAATTGTTTTCTTCTTATCCAAATATTGAGATTGGAAATATCATAAATTATCAAGGAATTAAATTAAAAGACATAGTATCAAAAGAACAATTATTTTTTAATTATAGTGAAATAATCTCTTCTAAAGAAAAAATGAATAATTTTATTAATGTTTTTTCATTAATTATTCATAATGCGATAATCTTTTTTCGCCTTAACAAAATCATTCTATTTGGCAAAATATTTGAAATAGATAAAGTGTTTGATTTATTAAGGGAAAAGATAGATGAATTAGAAAAAGAAAATAGCCAATCTAAACTATTTTATAGGGTAAATAAAGATTCATTTCTCATAAAACATAAAGCGGTGATAAGCGCCCTTTATCTAAGTTTAAATAAATAGATTTTTCTTGATTAAAAAAGAAGTAGCATATATAATAATAGCACCCACACGGAGGGGGAGTATATGACGGAAGAAAGAAAAAATGCTTTAAAGAATTTGAAAACTTGTAAAGGTCAAATTGAAGGAATCATTAAGATGATTGAAGACGAGCGTTACTGTATCGATATATCAAATCAAATTATGGCAAGTATATCAATATTAAAAAAAGCTAATCTTCATATATTGGAAGGACATTTGAATTCATGCGTAAAAGATTCTTTATGCTGCGAAGAAGCTAAAGAAAAGAAAATTGAAGAAATGGTAAATGTTATAAAACGCATGACTACGTATTAGTATGAGAAAAAAGTATAATGTGGAAGGAATGACATGTGCTGCTTGCCAAGGACATGTTAATAAAGCAGTAACTTCTTTAAAGGGAGTTAAAGAATGTAATGTTAATCTATTACAAAATACTATGGTCGTTGATTTTGATGAGAATCTCCTTTCTTCAAGACAAATTGAAGATGCAGTTAAAAAGGCAGGATATAAAGCCTTTGAAGATGGAAAATCTATAAAAGAGATTAAAAAGGATAATGACTTAATATTATTAGTAACAGCGATTATTTTTTTACTGATCTTAATGTATTTTTCAATGGGAAATATGATGTGGGGATGGATTGTTCCACCCGTATTTGATCACAAACAAAATCCAATGGGTTTTGCTTTAATTCAATTTATTTTAGTGCTACCTATTGTTTATATTTATCAAAGATATTTTATTAATGGGTTTAAAAGGCTATTTAATGGAAAACCTAATATGGATAGTCTTATTGCCATTGGATCATCGTTTTCATTAATATATGGCATCTTTGCTTTATTTATGATTAGTTTAGGATATCATTCGTATCATGATTCATTATATTTTGAATCAGCAGGTATGATTTTAACTTTAGTTTCTCTAGGAAAGTATTTGGAAAAACTATCAAAGAAAAAGACTACTTCTTCCTTAACTCACTTAATGGATTTAGCGCCTAAAAGTGCACTTAAAGAAGAAGATGGTAAAGAAATTGATATTGATATTAGTGAAGTTAGAAGCGGGGATATTCTTATTGTAAAAAATGGTAGTAAGGTACCAGTAGATGGAATCATTGTTTATGGCAAAGCATCTTTAGATCAAAGCAATATTACAGGTGAATCACTCCCTGTATTAAAAAAAGAAGGAGAGGAAGTTTTTGCTTCCACTATCGTTACATCAGGATATATAAAAGTAAGAGCATCCAAAGTGGGAGAGGATTCTTCATTTGCCACGATAATTAAACTTGTAGAAGAAGCAAGTTCATCTAAAGCTCCTATATCTTTACTTGCCGATAAAGTAAGTGCGATATTTGTTCCTTTAATCCTTTGCATTTCTCTTCTAACTTTCATTCTAAATATGATATTTAGTAATAACTTTGAACTATCATTTAATTTTGCTATTACAGTCGTAGTTATTGCTTGCCCATGTGCTTTAGGCTTAGCAACTCCGGTTGCCATAATGTGTGGAACAGGAAAAGGGGCAGAAAACGGTTTATTAATTAAAAATGCCGAAATTTTAGAAAAAGCACATCAAATAAAAACAGTAGTCTTAGATAAAACAGGAACAATTACTAAGGGTACACCGGAAGTTACTGATTTTATAATCTTAGAAGAAGATGAAGAAATATTAGACATTATTTATTCTTTAGAAAATAAGAGTGAACACCCTTTATCTAAATGTTTAATTTCCTATTGTAAAGATAATAAAGCTAATGAAAAAGAGATTATTAACTATCGTTTTGATGAAGGAAAAGGTTTGTATGGAGAATATAATTCCTCTTTCTACTTTATTGGAAATGATAAAGGAATTGATATAGATGATAATATAAAAAATCGAGTTGAAAGTCTCCAAAAAGAAGGAAAAACGGTTCTTATATTTGCTAAAGATAATAAGGTAGAATCACTTATTGGTATAAAGGACGAAGTAAAAGAAAATGCCAAAGAAGCTATAGAAGAACTTCAAAAAAGAGGAATTAATGTCATTATGCTTACAGGAGATAATTATTCTAGTGCTTCGTATATCGCTAAGGAAGTAGGAATAAAGAAAGTGATTGCTAATGTTTATCCTCAAGAAAAATTAGAAGTGATAAATTCACTAAAAAAAGAAAGTAAAGGATTAGTGGCTATGATAGGTGATGGCGTTAATGATGCTCCTTCACTTGTAGGTGCTGATTTAGGAATTGCTTTAGGAAAAGGCGCAGACGCTACACTAGAATCGAGCGATATCGTTCTTTTAAGAAATGACTTACTTGATGTATTGAATGTAATAATGCTTAGTAAAAGAACATTAACCACGATTAAGATTGGTTTATTTTGGGCATTTTTCTATAATTCATTATGCGTTATTTTAGCAACCGGTATATTTTATTATATCAACAATAAATTTGTGATTAATCCCATGATTGGAAGTCTAGCAATGTCACTTTCGTCAGTATCTGTAGTATTAAATGCACTAACTATAAACTTATTTAAAATAAAAAGAAATAAAAAAGAAGAAAGTATTCAAAAGGAGGAAAATAAGAAAATGGAAAAAGTAATTAAAGTTGAAGGAATGATGTGTGCACATTGTAAAGCACGTGTTGAAAAAGAAATTCAAAAGGTGGAAAATGTTATTTCTGTGGAAGCTAACATTAATACCAAAGAAGTAGTTATAGCATATGAAGGATCTTTAAATTTAGATGAAGTAAAAAAAGTGGTTATAGAAGCAGGCTACGAAGTATTATAAAAAATTAATCATCTATCCGCGAGTGAAATAGATAAATTGTTGACTTTGCAACAAAACAAATGTAAAATGCTATTTTGTTGATACTCATTAAGGAGGAACGTCATGGGAAGAGAATCAAGATTTGATATGTTTATTAAATCCATGGATGTACTAAGCAAAGTTATTCAAAGAGTTAAAAATGCTGGACTTGAAAAATATGGCTTAAAATCTATTCACTTTATGATTTTATTCTATTTAGAAAAAGCAGAAAATGGATTAACTTCTAAAGAATTAATCAATCTAACTTTAGAAGATAAAGCCGCGATATCAAGAGGTATTGCCGCTTTAGCGGATAAAGGTTACGTAAATTATTCAAAGAAATATAAATCAAGAATCACTTTGACTGAGGAAGGAAAAAGAATTTCCTCTGAATTATCTTTAACACAAGAGAAAGCAGTTCATGTCAGCGGAGAAGGAATGAGCGAAGAAGAAAAAGAAATGTTTTATAGATGTTTAAAACTAGTTTCTAAGAATCTTGTGACATTCTATTTAAATATGGATAATTAGAATTAAAGTTAGTATATAGACGATAGTTTCTATACCTAACTTTTTTCTTTATTGTATAATTGAAACAGGTGAAGAGTTATGGAAAAAGTAAAAATGATTGAAAGATCCCTTATTACCACATATCGAAAAGGAATATATTCTTGCTTTATTAAAGCAATTAATGAATATGAACTTGTTAAAGAAAATGATAAGATATGCGTTTGTATATCAGGGGGAAAAGATAGTATGGTACTTGCAAAACTTTTCCAAGAGTTACAAAGGCATTCTTCTCTTAGTTTTGAAGTTGAATATGTAGTTATGAATCCAGGATATAATAACGAAATATTAAAACAAATAAAAGGGAATTTAGAACTACTAAATATCGATGCTACTATCGTTAGTACCAATATTTTTGAAGAGAGTAATAAATGTATTAAAAATCCATGTTATATATGCGCTAAATTGAGGCGAGGAGCACTTTATCGAATTGCTAAGGAGAAAGGATGCAATAAGATAGCTTTAGGGCATCATTATGATGATGTGATTGAAACTACTTTGATGAGTATGTTAACTAATGGCTCATTTCAAACGATGCTTCCTAAATTAAAATCCACTTCCTTTGAAGGAATGGAACTAATACGTCCTCTTTATTTAGTAAGAGAAAGATATATTATCAATTGGGCTAGATATAATGGTCTGTCCTTTATTAACTGCGCTTGTTCTATGACAAAAAAAGAGGATTCATCATTTGAAGGACAAAGAAAAAAGACTAAAAGGTTGATTCAAGAATTAAAAAAATATCATCCTAACATTGAAGATAATATCTTTGCTAGTTCTAAAAACGTTAATTTAAATATGATTTTAGGTTACAAAAAAGATGAGAAAGAATATTCATTTTTAGACATTTATGATAAGTAATATGGAAATCAATGAGATTATTGAAAAACAAAATATAGAACTATTATCTTCATATCTAGAAGAACATAATTTTAAAGTTGGTCCACAAAGAGCAATAATGAAAAAGATTGCTGCTTCCTCTTGGAATGTAGATGAATTTAAAGATTATTCATCTACTTTAAAATGGTATTGGTTCAATATTAATTTATTACGATTTAAAAATTTTGATGATACTATGTTTTTTATCGATCAAAACTTAGATTATTTTTCTTCTTGGTATTCGGTAGATGGTTCTTTGATGTTTATCAAAAGAAAAGGATTAACTTTTGAAAAGATATATGAATACGCGAAAAGATACACCAAAGATGATAAAAGAGAGTTTGTATGTCGCTTTGGATATTTTCTCTTTTTTACGTGTGAACTTTCTACTGAACAAATTAAAAAGATTGAAGAATTACTTCACGATGATGAAAGATATTATGTACAAATGATGGAAGCTTGGCTTCTTTGTGAAATGGTAGTTCGTAATCCTTATGAAGGATATGAAGTATTACAAAGAAGTAAGTTAAAATATAATATCCTTGGAAAAGCAATTCGAAAATGCCAAGATTCTTTTAAAATCAAAGAAGATATGAAGCATAATATTAAGAATCTTAGAGAAGAAAAAAGAGCGATTATTTAATTAACAAAAAATAATTAAATATAAACAGCTTATTGGTTTTTAACACGTAATGAGTAAAATTATATTAGGGAGGGCTAATTTATGAAAAAAATCATTACTTTAATAACTTCTCTTTGCTCTATTTTGATTGGAGGGGTTATTGTTGCTGTGATAGTAAATAATGTTATACATAATAATAGTAAAGGAAAGTTTAAAACAAATTTAGAATTTTTTGAATATGCAAAATTTGAAGAATTTTATCAAGAAAATAAGAAAACCTATAATGATGATTACTTACTTTTTGATTTATCGATAGTTTCTGGAGAGCATAGATATTTAATTGAAGGATTAGATGAATGTCATATTCATCATAATGATACTTGTAAGGAAAATGATTCTAGCGTTTATCATTTTGTTCTAGAGGCAAAATATTATGAATATATATATGTAAATGAAAATGACATTAAGTTCAATATTAAGATTACTTTTGGTGAAAATATAAGTATCGATAAAAATGCTTTAGAATGGGAAGAAGACTTAACTAGTTCTTCTACTTATAATTACATTTTAAAAAGTGGGGATAATACAATTTTACAAGCAAATTTTTCTCAATTTAGAGATTATGATGAAGATAATTTAAAAATTGTAAATCAAAGTATAGATAATTATTTATCATCGATAAAAGATGTAATTAAAGGAGTAATATGGAAATAAATGAGATTATTGAAAAACAAAATATAGAATTATTATCTTCATATCTAGAAGAACATAGTTTTAAAGTTGGTCCACAAAGGGCAATAATGAAAAAGATTGCTGCTTCTTCTTGGAATGTAGATGAATTTAAAGATTATTCATCAACTTTAAAATGGTATTGGTTCAATATTAATTTATTACGACTTAAAAATTTTGATGATACGATGATTTTTATCGATCAAAACTTAGATTACTTTAATTCTTGGTATTCGGTAGATGGTTCTTTGATGTTTATCAAAAGAAAAGGATTAACTTTTGAAAAAATATATGATTTTGCGAAAAGATATACTAAAGATACGAAAAGAGAATTCGTATGTCGCCTTGGATATTTTCTCTTTTTTATGTGCCCACTTACTGATGAACAAATAGAAAAGATAGAAAAACTATTGCATGATGATGAAAGATATTATGTACAAATGATGGAAGCATGGCTTCTTTGTGAAATGGTAGTACGAAACCCATTAAAAGGATATGAAGTATTACAAAGAAGTACTTTAAAATATAATATTCTTGGTAAGGCAATTCAGAAATGTCAAGATTCTTTTAGAATCAAAGAAGATATGAAAATAAATATAAAAAATCTTCGAGAAGAGAAAAGATTGATTAAATAAATATTTATTATCAAAACATAGTCACTATAGGTTAATTCGTTTATAAAACATATTGACAGAATTAAAATGATAAAATATAATGTTAATGGAAATCATTTCCAATAAGAAAAGGAGAAAATTAAAAATGAAATATAAATGTTTAGTTTGTGGACAAGTATTTGATATCCCAGAAGGTGGAGAATTAGTTTGTCCAGTATGCCACGCTAAAGGAGAAAAATTAGTTCCTTATGTTGAAGAAGAATTAACTTGGCCAGCAGAACACGTACTTGGTATTGCTAAAGGATTAGATCCTGAAATCGTTAAAGGATTAAAAGATAACTTCCAAGGTGAATGCTCTGAAGTAGGTATGTACTTATGTATGGCACGTGTAGCTTTAAGAGAAGGATATCCAGAAGTTGCTCTTGTTTTAGAACAAATTGCTAAAGAAGAAGCAGAACACGCTGCAAGATTCCAAGAAATGTTAGGCGATCTTGTTACTCCATCTACTAAGGAAAATATTAAGAAAATGTTAAATGGTGAAAATGGTGCTTGCCATGGCAAGATGAGCATTGCAAAGAGAGCAAAAGAATTGAATCTTGATGCAATTCATGATTCTGTACACGAAATGGCTAGAGATGAAGCACGCCATGGAAAAGCATTGGTTGCTTTATTAGATCGCTATTTTAAAGACTAATTAATGCAAGAAAGAACAACCAAACAAAAAGAATTTATCAAAGAATATTTGAAAAATTCTTATATTCATCCAACAGCATTCGATGTTTTGAAAAGTGCCAAAGAAAATAACATTAATATAGGATTAACATCTATATATCGTATTTTGAATAAGATGGTTGAAAAGCAAGAAGCGTTTTCCATAATTACTAAAGACAATATAGTTCATTATGATACTAATAGAGGAGATCATTATCATTTTATATGTACTTCTTGTAATAAAATTATTGATATAGATCATGATATTGAAGTTTTTACTCAACTAGAAAAGAGATATAAGATTAATTTCTCTTCCATACAAGATGTTCATATTTATGGATTATGCTCTGATTGTGAAAAAAGTAATTAAGATACTTAGGATATTTAAAATAAAAGTTGGTCAAAGATAAAATAAAGGTTGGTATTTCGTACTTATTCAGTACTGAATACTAACCTTTTAATATGGTTAAATTTGTAAACGATTATTTATTTTATTGTTATTTCACAAAAATGATTTCATAACTTTAATACGAACTTTATTAAATGCATCAGTGATATATCTAATATAATGAAATGCATCAATCACAAAAACTGATTTATGGAATACATAATCATGTAAATGTTTATATCCATCATACATATCGCTTATTAAAAATTTAACATTTTCTTTCTCTTCTTTAGGTATCTTGTTAAAATAATA